>Ga0115848_100650_pt1 | contig 14142 bp, 10 predicted proteins | sample InSIn3gowninarea_FD_83862 | JGI IMG/M metagenome (GOLD analysis project Ga0115848, IMG submission 83862) | reverse complement strand
TCCCGAGCTTTTAATTTTCGCTCTGGGAGCGAATCGTGCGAACCAAGCACAGACGCCAAAAAGAAATTAATTTAAAAACAATTAAACCAACATAATATATAAATAGAAATAAACAAAACAAACCAAACAACAAACAATATATAATAAAAATAAAAATAAAACACAACAAACCCAAAAAAAATAATAATAATAATAATTTGTCTTAAAAGGGCTTGGGGGGCATTTTTTATTTTATTGTGACTTGAATGAGTTGAGAAGAGCCAAGGAGATTGTGCAAAGGAGCGAGAAGCGAGCGCCGAGGAGCAAACCTGCAAGGAGGTTAGTACTTAGTCATTTAGTAATTTAAACTTTAGTTACTTAGTAATTTAGTAATTAGTTTAGTTAGTAATTTAGTAAATATATAACTTATTTAGTAAATGAATCATGAATCTAAATAAATTAAATTAATTTTCTCATTCCCATTCCCATTCCCATTAAATTTTGCAAATTCAAAAGCCTACAAATATCAAACATCATGGACCTGGTTATATTTCTTGGCATTTTCTTCTTCTTGGTCCCTTTTCTGGTTATTATGGTGCTAGAGAGTAGGAAACAGAGGGGCCAAAATGAAGAGGGGGATGAAGAAGCTGGAGAAAGTGGATTTGATGAAAACCCTGGTGAGGAGGAGCTGGAGGAGGGTGAACATGACTCTCAAAAAACTAAACAAGACCAAACCCCATTGTGGAAATATGTTAACAGGCCTGAAGCAAGGAAAGGGGGTGGAACCACTAAATTTCATTGCCCCCATTGCAACAATAATTACACAGGTTCATACACCCGTGCCAGAAAACACCTCTGCAGGAAAAGGCCACGGGATGGAGATAAACAAATAGGAATCAAAACTTATGCAGCTGAAGCCAAATACACAAGGGAAGAGGAGGAAGCCCAATACAAATCTAAAAAATCAAAGGGTTTCTTTGAACCAAGCTCACAATCACAAGCACAAGGAACTCCTTCAACATCCTCCCAAGGCAGTGGATATGGAGGCATAGGGTCACCAGCTTTAAGGCGTAGAACCATATCAGATTTCTTTGATGAGGGGTGTAGGAATGATGTGGATTCCAAAGTTTACAGGTTTCTCTATGCATGTGGGATACCATTCAATGTTCTTCGCTCACCTTATTGGCACGAAATGGTTTCTGCCATAAATGATACCCCTAAAGGATACAAAAGCCCTGGGTATGACAAGGCAAGAACCGTTGGACTTGATCATGAAAAAGCAAAAATATCACATTCTTTGAATAGAATGACAAGTTCTTGGACTGACCATGGGGTGTCCATTGTATCTGATGGATGGACAAATGTAAAAGGCAAGCCATTGATAAGTGTTCTTGTTGTGTCTGTTAGTGGTGCCATCTTTCTAAATGCATATGATTACTCAGACAAGTTCAAGACCGCCATCAACATTGCAGAAGCATTACTTGAAACAATTGATCGTATTGGGCCTTACAATGTCATCCAAGTCATCACTGATAGTGCTCCTAATTGTAAGGCAGCAGGAGCAGTTATTAAGGATAATACCCCAACATATTTTGGTCTGGGTGTTTGGTTCACACATTGAACCTTTTGATGCATGATGTTGTTAAGAACAAAAATGAACAATACAAATGGATTGGTGATTTGTACAAGAAAGACAAACAAATGATAGAATTTATTACAAATCATAGCAATACCCATGGCCTTTTCCGCAATCACTCAAGATTGGAGTTGTTGAAGATTGCAAAGACTAGATTTGGTAGCTATTACTTCACCTTCAGGTGCCTTTTGAAGGTAAAAGAGTCATTGGCTAGCATGGTATCAAGTCCACACTGGCAGGTATTAAAGGAAAGGGCTACAAATGCAGCTGACAGGCAAGGTTTTGAACTGATGGAGGAGGTCGCTCTTGATGGTATGTTTTGGTCAAGTGTGAGGCAAGTATTAAATTTCACCAAGCCCATTTATCACATGATTCGGTTTGCAAATACAGATAAACCAGTGATTGGTGAGGTGTATGAGCAGATGGATACCATGTTGGGGCAAATAAAAAATATTGTTCATAGCAAAGATCCCAACTTGTACGAACTGATTCACGATTGTGTGTGTGTACGGTGGAATAAACTTAATATTCCACTACATTGCTTGGCGTATATCCTTACGCCAAAATACTACTCTACATCTTGGTTGGGCCAACCTGCACCAAGGGGTGGGATTAGGACCAAACCCCATTTAGATGCAGAGGTAACTAGAGGATATTTGGATGCATTAGAAAAGTTGATACTTGACAGGGAGGAATGTGCAGTTGTGAGCCTTGAAATAGGCAGATACTTCAGTGGCACTAGTTTGTTTGGTACCTTCCATGCAATGGAAGACAGAGACAGATTTGATTCTCTCACATGGTGGGAAACATATGGCGGTCAGGGACTTTTGCCAAAATTGGCAAAAAAAGTTCTATCACAGTTTGTAAGTACTTCTTCTACAGAGAGGTGTTGGAGCACCTACAGCTTCATAGATAATGTGAAAAGAAACATACTCAATGAAAACCGGGAAGAAAGCTTGGTTTATGTGCACTACAACTTGAGGTTGTTGATTCATTACTGTGATCGGGCTTATGAGGATCCCACATATAAAATTTGGGACAACCACCCAGAGGATGACAATTTGGAGGATGACACTATACATCTTTTAGAACTCGAAGAGGAATTTATAAGGGATGAAGATGAAGCAGCTACAGCAGCCATGCCACCTCCACCATCCAGTAGCAGTGCTCGAGTTCCGAGTCTTGTTCCTTTGTTGGTTTAATTGTTTTTAAATTAATTTCTTTTTGGCGTCTGTGCTTGGTTCGCACGATTCGCTCCCAGAGCGAAAATTAAAAGCTCGGGAGCGATCGCCCTTGATTGCGTACGGGCTTTAATTTTTGCTCCGGGAGTGACGCTCCCGAGATCACTCCCTGTTTTGGCAGGGAGCACACATTTTTTTATCAGGGGCGCACTCCTGACCCGCTCCCGCCTGGAGCGCAGATTGGGAGCGGGTTTGAAGGGGGGGGCGGCTCCCCTGTAACTTTGGAGTGATCCTTGTCAAAGTAATCTTGACCGTTGATGAGAATCAAAATTTCTTTTAATCTCATCCGTCGAAATTTTAATTATTGAGGAAATTTCGAATTTTTCAATTAAATGCATTTTAATTTTTGAATTAATTTCCTCAAAATTTTGACTTGGACTTAACCTGAGGGACCAAAGGCTTAAAATTTAGCAAAATAATCAATTAACCTTAGTCCCTAGATGTCTTAAAATTTAATTTTTAAAGGACCCACAAATTTTGCCTTTGGAAAATTTAAATTTACCGAGGACCTCTAATTAATTAAATTTCTGGCTTAGGATTTTAATTAATTTTGGCCAGAAAATTTAATTAATTAACCTATGAGGGGATAAATTATTTTTTTAACCTTCAAGACATTTTACATTATGATTTTTACATTTTTTACATCTCAAGGGGGAAAACCCATTTGCAAAAGACAACTCCCACAGACTACCCAGTTTTGCGACACCAAAACATAATCTAGCAGATTAAGCAATTTGTAATAAAATAACCTAACCAAATAGTTAGGATTATTCCCAAATCACTTTTACACAGACTCGATCTATAACACTAGGACTCACCTAAGATCCTGGTGACAAAATTCATTTCGGCTTTGGGGTAGGGCTGAAGGAAAACTCTGTCGACCATCTGAGAATGGATCGGTGAGACAAAAAAACCTCCTGGAATGTAGATCGTTACCAGAAAAATAGGTTTACCTAGGCAATTGCATGACACAGATCTGCTGAGATTTTTTACATCATATACTTGCAGAATGGGTTTACATTATAACATGACAATTAGGATGATGGTAATAGGCGGACGACGCAGACACATCGAATAGGTGCTATCCCTTTTGCAAAAAAAGGAGGGGTGTACTGCTATGGGTCGTTGACACGTAGTGGTCAACAGACCCTACAATGATACATTGTGACAACACTAGTTGTACAAGGTTGTCTGAAGACCCAGTGTTCCATGGAAAGGCAAAGCATATAAATAACAAGTATCATTACATACGAAGTTGGTGCAAGATGGAGTGTTGTAGCTACTGTATATCTCCACCAATGATTAGCTAGTATCAGTTTTTGTAGCATCGAATGTGTTCTAGCCACAAAATTTTGTGGAGAGGCTAGAATACACGAGATCTTCAAAACCAAGAAATCGTTTCTGGAAATTCTGCCTAGAAATGACTTAATTAGCTTATTAGTCAGTTTTTAAAATATTTCTTAAGTCTAAACTTAGGGAATATGACTAATTAAGCAGAATTAATTAATTTATGGCGTGGAAGTTCTAGAAACTCCTACGATCAACTTCAAGTTAATCCTAGCCATCGATTAAGTTCTAATATTGGCCGTTGAAGTCTCAACAGAGGATTATAAGAAGAGGTCAATGAGGCTTGGAAAAATCACTTGTGCAATTCAATTTCATGAGCAGATCGATTTCGTGAGTAGCAACATTTAGTTGCTAGAGAGAGAGCCACAAAAATCGAAGCAGTGAGAGAGCGGTAGGGATAGTGAAGCAAGAAGAAGGATTCCAGTTGCAGTGAATGCATTTGCAGAAAGGCAAAGGAGCCACCATGTGGCTCTAACACAAAGCTGCGTAGTAGCCTCTAGAGGCAATTTTGATTTTGCTGGGGAGAAGCAGAATTTCAGTGCCAGAAGCTGGGCAGAGGTTCCAAAGGCCAAGAGAGACATTTTCCTAGACAACAGCTGATCAGACGGCTTGAGGAGAAGTTGTTCCGAGCTGAGTGCAGGAGCAACTGCACTAGGGTGATGAGGTGACTGTGCAGAGCCAATTTAGACGACTCAATTTGAGCTGAGGTCAAAGCCCGAATTTGCTTGTGGAATGAGGAAATTCCTCACTAGATTTTTCTTGCCAGTTTTGCTCTGTAGGATTGCCAGCGTTGGCATCTAGTTGTACTTACATTATTTCACTGCTGCATAATAATAAAACTCTCAATTGATGCATCGGTTTTCCCAAGTTGGGTTTTCCTAGGGACATTGGTCCAAAAATAACTGTGTTATTTTGTGTGTGTTCTAGTATTTCTTCCATGGTTTATTTCTTGTGCAATTTTATTTGTGTAGGTTGTAGTAGGATTTGGATTCCAAATTTTCGTAGGTAGTGGACATTTTGACAAAATCTCTTCCTAATAAGAGGCTTGTGTGTTTGAGAGACAAGCTTGGATTGGTAGATATATCCTCCCTAGTTGAGAGGGAGAGATAGACACATCATTTTTTTCTTCACTTCGTGAAGAAAGAATGGAGGATTGGGTAAGCATCTGGTTGCAGATACCGTTTGAGGATGAGGTAGGGCATCCAATAGGTAAGAGTAGTCAAAGAGGAAATTCCTTGAGGATGTGTTATTCCAAGATAGGAATTGTCTTAAAAGGATATACCCTGTGAACACTTGGGTGGGGTATGTGCCTTGAGAGATAATGATGATGGTGTCTATTAGTCATTAGTCTCGCCAACATTGTGCTATGATCTTTTGGAGAGATAGAGTGGTTAGTCAAGGCCTTGCTATGTGACAATGTTGGTTGGTATGATACAAAGAGATAGGTTGAAATGATAGCTTATGAGATGGCTTACCAATCCGACTCTTCTTATGAGATCTCTTCAGTTTGAGAATGTCCAAGTACCATTTATGAATACCTCCCTAGTTAAGAGGGAGTGTTGAAATGTGTAACTAGGTTTGGTCTTCATAAATATGAAATGTACTCTTGATTCTTGTATGTTGTAAAATGAAAAAAAATTATTATTGATTATTTTTGTAGCATGGGTTTCATGCTCAAGGTCATTTTATTTAGAGGTCTAGCACCCATTGAGTGCTTATAGGGTCTGTCATAGTGTTAAGAAGTCAATAGAGTCATTGTCATATGAAGAAGATCCCATTGGGCTCATTTAACATGTAAAAATAAATTTTTGTATTTAAAGGTGTCAAAATACATTCCAAGACCAAGTTGGCTTGGCAGTTAAGAAGTCGGCTTGATTAGGGCATGTTGTCCTCCTTGGAAACCTATATATAGGAGGGAACTCGACCTCCTATGGACACTCACTCATCTTCTCATCATCCAAGCGAAGGAGAAGCAGAAGAAACACAAGCAAAGAAGGATAGAAGGACGAAGGACAAATTTCTTGGGTTATTTCTCTCTCTCCTTCACACGTGTGAAAGAAAGGCTAAGGCTTTACAGCTGCAAGGTCGAAGTTGTGGAAATTGCAGAAAGAAGGTCGAAGAAGGGACTCTTAGGTCACCTACATGTCCTAGAAGAAGAAGGAACCCAAAAGGTCAAAGGCAGCCTTGGAAGCCCTAAAATTGCTCACATGTGTGGATGCAGTTATTGTTGTCGGAGCCAAAATTTTAAACCTGCGGTGGAGGCTGAAATTCTGTAGCTGGGGGTCGAAGTTGTGCTGCTTGAAGAGATTTCACTAGGTTTGACATGGATAGAAGAAGCACATCATCAAGAAGGTCTAGCTTGGTCTTGGAAGGGTATTGGTCTTGGGATTCATCATTTGAAGAATCTATAAGAAGAGAAGAGATTTGTGGGTTTTCCTCTCAAGTGGAGAGGTTTTGGCCTTGGCTTGCAGCCTTGCGTCCTGTGTTCTTGTGTATTGTTGATCCTCTTGTTTTGGTCGCTGTTTGATGATAAGAACAACATAATAATAAGAGAAGAAGATAATAAGAAAAATTAAAAATACATCATACACAGTTATCAAGTTTAAGAGAAATCACAATTATTGCAGCCCTATAGATTTCTCAACAATTATTTTAGTCTGGAACCTTGAAACCTCCCAACATTCTCAACCTTGCCCAATTTGATTTTTTTCCCTCCCTTGACCTCCTTCCATTTAATTGCTATTTTTTTCTCCTCCTCCCTAGTTTTAATTTTATATAGGTCCCCCATTATAAAACTATGTTAAAATTCTAAGAATTACTAAATATATTAACTATTTCCCCCAATCTCAAAACTTTTAATAATTTAATTTAAATACCCTATTTTCCCAACTAATTTAAATTGCCTAAAATTAAAATCAGATAGTTTTTAAACAGCCAATAACTTAATAATTTCTTTCCAACATTTCTTTGGCTCAGAATGTGGCCTTTCAAGCATCCTTGCATGTCCACTTTGAGTGTGATGTAGATTAAGTGTTGTATAGATTTTGCAAGGTGATAAAGTTGTGAGTAAGATACAGTTTAAAGTACAACACAATTTTCCATCCCAAAGGTATCTATCCAATGACTTTTGATAAGAAATGAATGAATTGTGTAAACAAATAGAAGAGAAGACACCCAAAAACTGTTGGAAATCTGTGCCATCTTATTGGCAAGTTTTCCAAATTTCATCGAGGTAATGCTGTCTATCTACTGGTTAAATATAACTGAATAACAACTTTTAAATCAAAATATCAGAATCTAAGACATTGAGCTCAAAGTAATTTCAATCTTAAAGCAAATTGATATCAATATTGTGTCTTTGTTTATGGTTTTCGTATACATAGTTGTAGTTTCTTTCTGAGAGGTGAGCAGCGGTGGTTCATTGGGCGAAAGTAGTTAGATTCCTGAAGCTGCCTTCTCTGACTATATAGGTTTACATCCTTTAACATCCCTTTTGATTGTGTATGAAATTCACAATGTGATTCCAGAACAGATTGTGGGAGGAAGGCCTAAACCCTTGTGGACTAAATTGGAAATTGGAATGTGAAAATTGGTCTTTAGCATCATAGCATGCAATTTCATTTCTGCTTTATGTAGGTATTGCCCTGAGAGAGTGATACAGGTCATCCACGATCTCAATAGAAGTCCTTGCAAACATATGTTAACATATTGGAAAATTTTCTTTTGAATGTTTCCTAAAAGAAATGGTCAATTGCTCTTAATCATTTGTCTGTCTATGGATTGCAACAGGTGTGTTAGATTTGCTTCTGAAGTTGCTGGAGTACAGGACCTTGGCATGTTGGGACGTGGAAGTGGTGAAGAAATTGGCACGTATGTAGAAAGATTGATGACGAGTGAACTTTCAGGGAATGTGATAGATATCTGTCCTGTTGGAGCCCTTACATCTAAACCATTTGCATTCAAAGCAAGAAACTGGGAACTAAAGGGCACAGAGACCATTGATGTTTCTGATGCAGTTGGATCCAATATTAGAATTGATAGTCGAGGTCCAGAAGTGATGCGGGTTCTTCCTCGCCTAAATGAGGTTTTCTAAACTATCCACTGTATTCATTACTTGTTTCCTATTGTTCAAAGGCAGATGCTTGTTTATAAGCAACCTTCTTGTACTCATTCATTTTGATGACCTTTTGAGATTGATAGGCTAGTTATCACCATAGAGGAAGGCAAATTAAACAAGAAAGAAAAAGTGAAGAAAATTGTGAAATTCAAAGTGTCATTAATAAATGTGAAATAACCGGCCCGTTCTAACTTAATTGGTTCTGTTAAAACATATGGAGTCTTACATAATTCAGCTTAATTTATTATATGTTGCAGAAGAACAGCGTTACTAGCATACTGGAACATCAGTTTTTAAAGATTATTGTTTTTAAACCAAACTAATATTGGCAGGAGGGATGGTCTGTATAGATTTTGTCCATGTCCAAATAGCTAATAAGTCAGATTAAATGTAGATGTTGCCAGTCTTGAGGAAGCTTTTGCATCTACTGATTCATAATTTTTCAGACAGGAAACTATTGCCATGCATAGGCATTGTCTTCATTTTTCCTTTGGTCTATTTAGTGTCAGAAGCTTTATTTGGGAAAAAAATTATCATGGGTTAACGCTTAACCTATACCATATATTGGGAAATTAAGCTTAATTAACATGACAAGACAATGATTTCTGCCACCTATAATTGCAGGAACTTACAATTCCCATTACATAAACAAGAACATAATGGTGATTTAAGAAAATAACTTGTGGAACATATCAAATAAGTCAAACAACATGGTTTTATATTTTTAGATTAATAGCTTATTAGTTCATTTTTAATTCTTGTTCAGGACATAAATGAAGAGTGGATATCAGACAAGACGCGGTTTTCTTATGATGGTCTTAAGCGACAAAGGCTAAATGAGCCAATGATGCGCCGACCTGATGGTCGTCTTCAACCTGTGACCTGGCACGATGCTCTTGAGGTTATTGCAGAGGTTACCCAGCAAGTAAAGCCAGAAGAAATGGTTGCAATTGCTGGGAAACTCTCTGATGTTGAATCCATAATGGCTTTGAAAGATTATATGAACAGAATGGGGTCTGAGAACATATGGTGTGAAGGGAATGGCATGAATCCTCAGGCTGATCTGCGGTCCGAATATCTCTTGAATACAAGCATTGCGGGCCTGGAGAAGGGAGATGCTTTTCTCTTTGTTGGTACAAATGTAAGCTATATCCTTTTTCTAAATTTCATATGTTCTTAATGTGCACTCTCATTCTTTTCTATGGTTTTCAAACTTCATTGTTACTTTTGGGATTTTACTTGACATTTTTAAAGGTCTTATGTAATATGTGCCATCTGTAAATATTCCTTTCTTAATTCTGCTACAATCGGTTCTTGCATTAGTTTATTAATCATTCGTACACACCTTATAGTTTAAGCCCTAAAGACTGGTCTTACATTATCTACAGAGTACACTGCATAGCTGAACTTACTGTTCAATCTGTACGCTATGGGAAAGGTTTGAAAGTCTACAAGGTCCATGTTAAATTTTCTAACCCCAGTAAATGACAAGTTATTTTTTAGCAATTTCCTTGCTGATTTAATCTAATTTTTCAGCTTGCTGAACAAAATGTACTACCGGGATTTTAACTTTTAAATTTAATTTTCAGCAGAAGTAAAATAAACAGCCACTTTCATTTCACAAATACACAAAAATTTGCCATTAAAAATTCAGCTTTTCATTCATAAATTTCTTCCAATCTTACAAGGGCCTTCCCAACAGATGGCTACTGAGAAAAAATCACACACAGTGAAACATGAAAACTTCTAGCTGAAAAATTTCTTTTCAGCCCTCAATCTTGCAGCTGTATGGCATGCTACCTGAGCCTCCTTTCTGCCTGCCCATGCTCTGTTACAGTCTGCCTGTTCATGTGTGATGAAATCTGGGTCATTTTCAATGTTCCACCAAGACTCCGGTGCGGGGAGATGTGGGTGTGGGGAGACGCACAGGGGGGACATGTGGGAGTACCCTCAAATTTTAGGGAAATTTCGGGGGTGTGGGGATACGTCGAGGCATATATATATAATTCAAGTTCATATTCATTGTTCAGTGTTCAATAATGAAAGCATAATATTAAATAGACAATTGAATCATTGATCCATCCTCATCATTCATTTTGATACATACATCATTCATATGACATACTCAAGTCTCATTATTGAATTTATCATACATACCATGAGATCGATAAAAATCAATAATGAAATATTCAAATACATTGATCCATATCATTCATCATTCAATGATTCATCATTCTACAATCTACATTGATTTAAAAATTAAATTCATCATTCATCATTCTAGAATCTAAATTGAAAGCAAAACATACTAGTATATTTTCAAAGTTTGAACACTAAATTTATATAACTCAAGGTTTGAACCTAGGTTTTAGACTTTTAATTATTTAATATTTTTTTGTTCTATTTAGTTTTAATTTTTCTTTTAATTGTTTTGATTTTTGATTTTTTAATTTTTAATTTGGGTCTTATTAGACAAATTTAAAGGGGGGCGCCCAGAAGCACCCTTTTTGAAGGGGGATGCCCAGACGCACCCTTTTTGGGGAGTCTAGACTCCCACACTGAAGAGGGACACCCAAACACACCCTTTTTGGGGAGTCTAGACTCCCACATTAGGGAAAAACATCCCTTTGCGTCTCCCCAGAAAGGGTGCCTGGGGAAACACACCCCCAAGAGACTCCCCGTCCCGGGTGCGAGGGGTGCGTGCACCCGACCTTGGGGGACGTGTTCCCGTGGAACACTGGGTTTTCTGAACCTTCTTGCACTTGTGCAAGCCTGTACAAGCTTGTACAGCCTCTTGCCTGTGCATGTGTGGTCCGTACCATGCCTTTCCTGCTGCAGCAGACCTACCTGAACCGTTTCCTGCCCCTGCCTGCACTGTACGGCCTTCTGGGTTTGATCTGCAGCTCACATGTGTTTCTTCTGTCCTTCAAAATCACTTGCTAAATGTTTCTCCTTCTGCTGCTCCTTATTCTTTCTCTAGCTGCTGCACAATTGGGTGAATGTCGTTCTCCACCCAATTAAAGAGATCCTTATCCTCCCACTGTGTCTTGTGCTCACTAACGTGTCTTCTCCCTTAGCTTAGTTTTTTTTTTTTAAAAGTTTGAGTTATCACTAAATCGACAATCTTAATGTCCAAGTAATTGACGGTTGAAATAAAATCTCAACTTCACTTGAGATCAATGGTTGTGATTTATCCAATTCACTAATGCAAATAACCTTTGCATTTCATTAGAATAACTCACTTTTCTCATTAAAGAAAGTACTTTAATAAATAAAATAATTGTTAAATAAGGAGTCAATTAGGTGACTTCCACATGCCTTGACGCTTAGGTCTGTGCAGGTGTCTGCCTGAGCTACAAACATCAACAGTCCACTCTCCTAGTAGTATCGTTTTTAGTGGTAGTTATAGTAATCATTTTTACCAGGTTCTTGAGGGGGTTAAAATATCCAACTCTTGCTCTTTATTTTCGAGCCTTCCTCTTTAGGGGTCAAGAAGCTGGTCTAGGAGCTTTTTGTTGATTGAATTAATCTGGGAATTGTCGAAATGTTGGGATTTTGAGTGCTCTTCGTCTGCATAGTGACTGAATGCTTTATAAATTGTCACTGATTTCTTGGTTTAATGGCCATTTTGTGTCTGTATCTACTGAAGCAATCCTATGTTTGTAAAGGAGAAGCATTCTTCCTCACTACTGTTAAAATCCAAAGTTTTCATATTCATTTCATTGATGGATATATTCTTGCACTAATGTTCGAGCTTTGAGGCTTACAATTTATCCATATAAAAATATACAATTTGCTAATTTTCTTGATATGCTGACCCTAATGTCTGATGAGTTATATGTGTGGAAAGGTCACAGCAAAACATTCAGAATTCTCGTACGTGAGTAATATGTACACTCAAGTCAGCCTAGGAAATTTAAACAAACATTCACTACCGAAGATGGAACCATCACAAGTGTTGTAGACCAGGTTCATTTGGCTGGTCTTGGTCAGGAAGGTAGACATGTGCTTCAGACATGCAGTCTGTGTCAAGTTGCATTGTCGCGAGGATCTTTGCTGAGAACAAAGATCTTGAAAAGGATGGGTGTTGCAAAGCATTCTGAACTCTAGTAGGTTAAATTCCCATAGTAACACCTAGACTCCAGTCAGCTGAGGAATTTTATGCACACATTCACTGCAGAGGGTGTAACCATCTCAAGTGTTGTAGACCAGGTTCATGCAGTTTGTCTTGGGCAGGAAGGTAGATGTGCTCCAGTGATGCAGTCTTTAGATTGTGAACTAGAGTAATTATAATAGTTGTTGCTGACTTATGGTTATATGCCCATACAAATACTTTGAGATATCAATTCTCTTGTGCGAGTTTATTCAATTAACCTTTATTTTCCATCACTTGCAATTCTAGAAGTTTCCCTTCTCTTATCAGGCAGGTTTTCGAAAAATTAGGAATTGGAAGTATGATTTATGCATGGCAGAGAAAGGAATTAGGCAGGAAGTATATGTTAGGGAACATCTGAGCAACAAGCAAACATAGAAGTGTAGGCATCAATACGGAGTGCAACTGGACTTTAAGATGCCTTACACTGGAGAAAATTAAGGCTTGCTTTTCAATTTAATATATGTGGGACAAAGGGGCAGTGCAAATGTTCTTTTCAAGGGATAATGATAAGATTTTCTGGGAAAATTGAACGAAGCTGCAGTATTGTGAAAACATTCAACATAGCATGATGCAGCGTAGTTATTAAACTGCAAGCTTATTTGAAAAAGAAAACTTATAGTTCATATGGACGTACTTTTATCCCTGTTTGTATGCATTACTGATACTGTTATTAGACTTCAGCAACGAAGTGGGAGTCTTTCAGTGTTCCATTGTTTTATGCTGTCCTCATTACCATAGTTTATGTTACCATTTTGAAAATTCCTGTATCTTCTTGATGAATTTACATTTAACATATTTTCTTGCGTGGCTAATCTAGCATTTTGTGTTTTTTGGGCTCACCTTTTAGCTATGATTTCTATCTTTGAGTTTTACGTTTTGACTCCAGCTTTTCTTTAACCTATGATTTGGCATTTTGATTCTGATTTAGAGTATTTTTATGTTTGAAGCCAAGAGTTGAAGCACCAATGGTGAATGCAAGGATAAGGAAAGCTGTAAGAGCAGGACATGCAAAAGTTGCTTCTGTTGGCCCTCCTACGGACTTAGCTTATGAACATCAGCATTTAGGCATTGGACCAGAAACACTTATTCAGATAGCTGAAGGCAGGCATCCGTTTTGTTCAACTCTGGCTTCTGCAAAATATCCTGTGCTAATTGTTGGGGCTGGTATTTTCGAACGGAAAGATAAAGATGCTATTATGGCTGCAGTTGATATTATTGCCAAGCATGCCAAAGTTATTAGGAATGAATGGAATGGTTTCAATGTCCTTTTACTGAATGCTGCTCAAGCTGGGGGCCTAGATCTCGGTTTTATCCCTGGTTCTGGTTCAAAGATTGGCATTGAAAATGCAAAATTTGTTTACTTGCTAGGAGCAGATGACATTCAGGTTGACAAAATCTCCAAGGATGCATTTGTAGTTTATCAAGGGCACCATGGTGATCGAAGTGTTTACAGGGCTAATATGATTTTACCAGGGGTGGCTTTTTCTGAGAAGGAAGGAACATATGAAAATGCAGAAGGTTGTACTCAGCAGACCATCCCTGCAGTTCCCACAGTTGGTGATTCTAGGGATGACTGGAAAATTCTTAGAGCTTTATCTGAAGTTTCTGGAGTAAAACTCCCATATGATACAGTAAATGCACTTCGTACTCGCATTCGAGCTGTGTC
>Ga0115848_100649_pt1 | contig 14151 bp, 20 predicted proteins | sample InSIn3gowninarea_FD_83862 | JGI IMG/M metagenome (GOLD analysis project Ga0115848, IMG submission 83862) | reverse complement strand
TCCATTGGTAGGATCTGCAGTGGAGAAGTAATCCCAGATAGAGGTATCTTGGAAACTAAGATTGGGGTAAGCGAGAAGTTAAATTATTCATGATCAATATTACTCCTTTCCTGTCCAATGATCGTCTACAGTGTATGTACCAGAAGAGTTAGTGCCAGCAGTGCCTGTAGATAGCGGTGCAGGGCTACCGGTGGAACTCCCATAGGTAGAAGCTGCTGCGTATATGCTAGAAGTCGTCAAGGAGGCAGCGATTGAACTTGTTGTTGCAGCGACAGAAAATGTGCTTGTTGGGTTCTCACCATATATGCTCGAATTTCCGTTGTCATCTGTGTCATCTGTGTCATCTGTGTCGTTAGCATTCATAGTCGAAGATGTAGGTGAACGTGTGGAGGTCGTTATAGCACCAGAGGCGGCATCTATACTAGGTGTCGAAACAACATCAATGTGACTGTGCGTATGTGCGTAGGTATGTAGTGGAGTCGCTTTGATGTGACTCGTACATTTTTTAGCTATAGAATAACTAAGTATTGAGACTATGAGTAGTAGTACATTGAATTTCATTTGATTTAAAGTATTGCTCCTATTTTGGTAGACCGCTCGAGTTTATAGACAAATCAACCTTTAAGACAGATGCGATAAGTATTGATGAACCTCGTCAGCATGTTACACGAATATCTGACGTTGATGATAGGGCCACTGTGACGTATGCACTTTGCGCCACATTCTCAGTCTTATATCAATTTGAAATGTCAACTGAAACAAGATAAATAAGATAAAGATCCATTTCAACAAAATCGCTCAGATAGTGCGAAACGGTTGAAGCTCTGTATATAAGATTGTAATATCATCTCATGCATATGTACAAGGCATGCAACGCTTAAGCTTTCTGGAACGTCTTGACATAATTCACTGCAAAATATGAGTCCTTATAATCCTGCAATTGTATACAGTTAGAGAGGTTTTCGAATCAGTTAATAGCAACAATGATTCTTACCTCTGGCTTGTTCTGAACAGCTGCAACGCACTCAGCCATACCGAGTACCTGTCCAGCCCAATCTCCACAGAAAGTGATATCAAAGATAATTGCGTGATCTTGAAAGTGCTCGGCAATGTTACACGAAGCATTTGTGAACTTTGCAACCGGTGAGCCCCATGAGGTGGGATCAGGGGTAGCAATATCGGTCGGGATGGCAGAGCGCTTCCAGAACCACACAGCTAGAGTCTTTGGTTAGTATTGGTAATGAGACCAAATCAGAATGTCTTACAAATGGCAGTATCAGTCCATTCCATAGCATACACTCCACCACCAGCAGCATTTAAGTCGTCACCGTAACTCGCAGTATCCGTCATCACGATAGGGCAACCCGTATGTCCACTGTCAGCGTTGCAATCCTTGTTCACCATGGTACATCCCGGAGCACTATGTAACGTGACTTGATTTGTAGGGGCTGTATCAAGGAATTAGTGAGATGATTGTATTTGTACTGCTAATAGTGCCTTACAATTTGAGATTCCTTCATATATATCGATTTCTTTAGTTCATATTAGCTTATAGACAATCACAACGCAGAGTTCATTTACCTCCTCCCTCAGGCCAGCCTGTTCCCCTAGTCGTCCTGTATCCGTTCATTAAACATCTACCTATATTAAGACAAAAGCCTGGATTTACCAAAATGCTGGCCAAACGCCATAACCCACAGGAACATGAGCCAAGTCGACGATGAACAGTCCACTGTTATATCGCTTGATAGTCTGAATTCTCACTGAGGGCCGGTCACCTTGTGTCACTGAATCTGCGGCCATGACAAATTGCCCACCTGAATTCACATAGGAAAGGTTCTTGCCGATTGCATCAGCAGCATTCTGATATATGACGGACCCATGAGTGGGATCGGAATCTGAGAAGTAACTCCATATGCTTGTATCTTGGAAGCTATTACTCATTGTTAGTATTTCGGAGGCGGTATTGTGACAGGCATTACTCTCTTCCCTTCCAGCTATCAGCCTCTTTATAAGATCCCGAACCTGTTGCAGCAGGAGACGGCACAGGAGTTGCTACGGAAGATGTTCCAGGAGCTGCTACGGAAGATGTTCCAGGAGCTGCTACGGAAGATGTTCCAGGAGCTGCCACAGAAGATGTTTCAGGAGCTGCTACAGAAGATGTTTCAGAAGCTGCTACGGAAGATGTTATTGAGTTAATGGTTGTAGTGGATACTGGCGCTGGTACAGGAGACAATCCTGCTGTCTCTGTAGTAGTCGCTGCAGTGGTCCAAATAGGAGATGTACGAGTCCAATGAGTTCCGGACACCGGCGTAGACGCACATCCATTTGCTGTATTTCCCACCCATACGCTACCGCAAGATTCTTGTCCGTCGGAAGATCTTCTAGCGAGCGAGCAATTACTAAGCGTAGCGATTGCGAAGATAAGAATTGAAAATCTCATTTGTACTTTTGGAGTTCGCTTTGCTATGATTGCGTCAATTGCCTCTTTGTTGTGCTAGCAAAATCAGTTTGTGTTTTGTTTGCTGTATCCTTCTTATGTGCTGTGTACGCTGACGGATCCCTTAGGTCAACGTTCATAATAAGTGTTACATACATATCTGACGTCAGCTTTATGAACACGCGTAATAAACTAATTTTTTCAGCGAGGTTTGTACATCGTTGTGGTGGGGAGGGTGACGTGGTGTCGTGTGTATGTATGTGAAATCAGAGTCACTTCTTCGTTGTGTTGTGTGTGTTTATGTGAGCTCCAAGTTTTTTGGGTTGATCTGATCTCCTCCATCTTTTTGGTGAGGTTTGTTTGTTTTGTCTCTCACTTTTTCCTCCCTCTCTTTCTTGATCACCCTCTCACCTTCCACCCGCACACACACACAAATCACACAAAGAATGCGCGCACTATCTCTAAAACGCTCTTCCCTCCCCACCACATCCCATCCATTCACCCTCCCCCTCCCTCTTCTCCCCTCTTCCTCCTCCTCCTCCACGTCCACTGCCACAACAAATCTACACCCAAAACCACAAACAGAAACAATATACGCGCTCGCAACACCACCACAAAAATCAGCAATCTCAATCCTCAAATTATCAGGACCATCACAGCATATTCTGCACCTACTACAATTATTCACACACAACACAAAGGGGAAACCACACACAACATTGTATAGAACGTTATATAACCCAACGAACGGAGAGGTGATCGATAAACCAATCATCGCGTTTCATGCGCCACCGCCAAAATCGAGTACGGGAGAACATACACTCGAATTCCATACACATGGGAGTATGGCCGTTATGAAAGCTATATTGAAAGCCCTGGGGGAGACAAAAGGGTGTAGAATGGCGCAGAATGGAGAGTTTTTGTAAGTGGGTCAAAGATTGATCACGGCGTTATATGGCAAGGACCTGAGATCGGTGATCTGATCGAACGGTGAATAGTTTGACGCTGCTCATCTCGTCATATCCTACCCCATGATACAATCATCGTTACCATCCGAGCAATCTCTAACGCGTATTGCAGACGACGAGCATTTGCCAATAGAAAAGTTGATTTGACGGAAATTGAGGGTATAAAAGATCTGATAGAATCAGAGACCGAAGCTCAGAGACGACTGGCCCTGAGGCAAGCTGGGGTAAAGTTGAGTAGATCAATTCGTATTCCTTAGCTGACAATTCGTCAGGGAGGTCTGAAGCTATTATATGAAGCATGGAGAGCAGATTTATTGAAATCCTTGGCATATCTCGAAGCTACGATAGATTTTGGCGAGGAAGAGCAGGTTGACGTTAATGCTGTTAAGATCGGTAAGCTGATCTTTGGTCCCACGTAATCTGTGCCAACACGATATCCGTAGTAATGGAGCAGGTCAAACGCTTGAGAGAATCCATAGCTTCGCACCTAAATGACGACAGACGTGGAGAGATACTAAAGAATGGAGTTCATATTGCTATATTCGGAGCTCCAAACGCAGGCAAATCTACTCTGATTAATATGCTAGGTAGAGAAGATGACTTTTACGTGAAGCTTATGCTAACGTTCGAGACAGCCCAACGCAAGGCTTCGATAGTCTCTCCCGTGGCAGGTACCACTCGAGATGTCGTTGATGTGACACTGGATATAGGAGGATATCCTGTTGTCCTTGCTGATACAGCTGGGCTACGCAAGGCTACTAACGTAATCGAGAAAGAAGGTATACGGATAGCCATGGATCGGTAAGAGTCTTCTAGTCCTCATGACTGGATATATCGACTGACAGAATATCAGTATCACAAGCTCAGATTTGAAGATCTGCATGCTAGACATCAAAGCACTACAAAAGGCAGAATGGAAATGTCCTGACTTCATATTACCACAAATCGACTCCGATACCTATATATTACTCAACAAATCTGACAGCTTCCATGTTTTCAAGCCGGTACCACCAGGAAAGATGAAGTTTACCAACAGACCTTTACGGCCTTCACAGTATGACGGCTCCAGACCGCAACGAGGGTTGATTCCAATTATTCGAACTAAAAGAGGAAAGACGATTGCATATGGACAATGGGGTCTTCGTGTTTTGCAACCCACTCGATTCACCCAGAAACAACTAGAGTCAGCCCAGACCACGATTAGAAGGTGTATCAAAGGTGTGAAAGGAGCCCGGCTATGGCTACGATTGTATCCGAACCAAGCTATGACCAAAAAGCCCGCAGAAGTACGTATGGGTAAAGGAAAAGGTCGATTTGACCATTATGCAGCAAGATGTGCGAAAGATCGAATTTTATTCGAGCTGGGAGGTGACTTGCGACCAGAGCTCGTCAAAGAATGCATGCGGCTAGCAACCAGTAAATTGCCGTGTCGAACTAAGTTAGTGAAAGCACCGCTACAAGGAGAAACGATAGCCAAAGGAAAGGCTAAGTTTCTGGCAGAATTGAAAAACCATTCGAAAAAACCTGCAGGATGCACTGTCGTCTCGCTCAAAAATGTGGATGGAGTAGTCGGCGTGATGCAAAATCTGACGAGCTTGCTGGCAGAAAGGTAGATCTCGAGCATGCCATCTGTCGGGGCTTTACTGACAACCTATAGATATGATAGTACATTATCTCCTACAGCTGCACTGATCACGCAGTCTCGCTACCGAACACTACTGAGAGAATGTGATCAGCACCTTGCTACATTCCAAGCGAACAGTTCAGATATAGTAATTGCAACCGAAGAGGTCCGCCTGGCCATAGAGAAACTAGGAGAGATCACAGGACGTGTCGGAGTGGAAGAGATGCTCAGTGTCATATTTAAGAGCTTTTGTATAGGGAAATAGGAGGGAACATAAGGTTATAGAGTATTGGTATAAATATCATAGAGAATAAATTGTATATACTTTAGATAGATCGTATAGAGTGATCCCAATCTTCCATCTATTTCCATACTCGCATGATATTATCTACTCTCAGGTTTCCATTCTGAATTCCTTAGGTCTGCAAGCTGGCTTTCAAGGCCTTGTACCAGCAGCAATACAATCTGCTCTTGGCTCTCAAGCATGAATATGAGCCCATGAGACCCTCTGCTTCAGTCCGCTTTTCGCCGTCTTATGTGTATGGTATGCGTTGTGAAACGCGACCTGACCTTGCCAACAGAGTTGCTTTGTACAGCTCGCTCAACAGTAGCTCCAATATGAAGCTCTCTGTAAGTGTTGAAGTGTGTGTTCTGCTGCTATCTTCTCAGGCATAAGGCATCAGTTTCCGCAGAATTTTGATATGTGCTTTATTCTCCACTTTCTGTCCCTTCCGACTCAACTCTCTTTTCCTCCCTCCTGATTTCTTGTGATTCAGATGTGCATACCCACATCGTTTCTTCTTGAATCTGTATGTGGCTGTTGGATGGAATCTTTTTTTGGCGCCTGTATTCTATCAGTAAGAATGGACATACATTGGTAAGGTAGGGAGCGGGAAATACCGGAATGTGTTTTTAGTTTATTTTTCGGTGGTTTCCGCGGTGATGAGAATGCGCGGAGTGGGAGTATTGGTTTGCATGACGGTGCTGGAGAAAGGGTGAGGCGGGAGAAGAGACGGAGGAGGAGCATTTCTTGTTGTCTCGTGTTGTGAGTGTTTGGAGGTGATCGAAAACGTCAGCGAAAAAGAAAAAACAACAAAACGACAAAAGAAGAGGTGACCACAAAGGCCATACAGAAATTCGGATCGTCACAGATACAATACGGAGCTGAATGTTTACACCCCCAGTATAGATCTAGATCGTTGCAAGGTATCATATGGTACATAGTATATAGGGTGTGAGCGAATAAAAGTGGACACTACAAGCGCTCCTTAATCGTCGGTTGCCACTCAGTGATCTTGCTTTTAACGGTACTATACGGCTTATACGAACCACTAGTCCCTGTGGGATTACCTATACGAAGTATTAATAACGCATTCTAATATTACACAAGTGGCTGAGTCATAACATCGCCAACTAGTTTTGCCAGGATAGCGACCTACCCACAAACTTTTTAGTAATCCAATCAGCTTGCTGGTCTTGTTTAGTGACATATCGATTCTTGGGACTGTTCGGTGGCTCATCGATAATTCTATGCATCCATGAATGCCATTCTGGTGCCATATCTTGTGCATCGGCGTGGCGTTTGCCATGGAAGGGTTCCATGAATCTTTGTCTTCCTGCATTTCAGATCAGTCATACATTCGTGAGTGGGGTGCGAGAGCAGATAGAGATGAGATGCAAGTACCGAATGAATGTTCCCCCGACGCTTCAAAGTATTTATTCCCCATATGATCGGTTCCAACATAGTGCGGTACTTTCACATCTTTATATAACCATAATTGTCTCCATACACCCCGTACACCGACTGCGCGGAGTGCTGCTACGAGTTTAGACATTTGGCTGGACCGCTGTGATCCTAGCGGGATCCTAGGGTGGAGTGAAGTGGAAGGTGGCGAAGGTGTGTAGTGGGCAAAAGCGATGTGAAATGAGAGTTTGGGTTTCAGACACGATGAGTCCGGGTCTCAGACACGATGAGTCTGGGTTTCAGACACGATGAGTTTGGAGAGTCTTAACTTCGTTTATTGTCGTTGAAATTATACACAAAACAGGTTGGCGCGCACCACTTCTGCCACTCTTTCCAGCACCTTCTCGATACCACATACACATCCCCATCATCCCCTCTACCGTGTCAATAGCCCAAGAATGAGCGATATAACAACCTACCTCCCACTAAACTACACAACCCCACACTTCCCATCCCTCTCCGTGGAAAAGGCATACGCATTATACTACACATCAGATATCATTTTATACACTACATTATGGACACTACTGCTCACGGTACCATTCTACACTGTAGCAGGGATTGTCGCGTGGATATGTGTGTGGAAACGGAGACGGTGGAAATGGGGAGCTGCAAACGTCATCGCGCTCACAGCGTGGGGCATGGGCGTCGCTGCTAGCAGAGGGGCGTTGACCGGTAATGACATAAACCGTCGTAGTTCGAAAAGAAACTGAAACTACCTGCTATCTTCTCAGGCCTTGTGCTAGCCCTTGTGTATCAGGCAGGTCAATTCGAAATGACAACATGGATACCGCTACTCGCAAGTGTCACGCTATGTTTTCTGACCTTGATAAGTAATCTGAGTAATGACACCACATTCCTATGACCGTAAAACTGGAAGTCGCGTAAAACCAGCTGCTTCTTAGAATGTCTTCCTATATTACATGAATTGTGGACACTCATTACAATCGACGCTGCTGAACTTCGAGTCTTTAACCGCACTAGGTATATATATATTCGAATAGTCGAACCAGTCAACAGAATTTAGTGGTCATGCTGTAGATGGAAGCTCTCTCTGAGCGCTGTCCTCGTCTGGTGAGAGCAGATCATCAAAATACAGATACTGATCCGCAGTTTGGATATCGGCCTCCACAGCCGGAGCAATCTCAGTTGTCAATGAGTCTTTCGCAGCATATTCGGTCAGATAGTCTTTGGCCTTTCTGTGGGAGCGGGTGTCGTGTGTAATAGCATCGTAAGTACCATCTACCTTGTTGGGACTATCGGTGGCTAAAGACTGCGATGCCACAAAACCACGAAGTTTGTTTCTCATACGATAATTGATAAACCAAGTTCGTACTTGCTTTGGAGTGATTCCTAGAGTTGCTGCCAAGCTTCTTTGCTTTTCAGACGACGGGAATGGATCGGCTTGAGCACTTCGGCGCAAAGTGCTGGTCTCATGGGTTCTGAGCTTGAGAGCGCCGCCTGCGACAGCTGCGGCATCTTGTGATTTGTCTTGAGTAGTAGAGCTTTTGAAATGATGATTGAGTATAGAAGCAACTCCTTGTAGGGTGATTTGTTGTCTCTGGGCAGTTGCTCTTTGCACTTCTTTAGTCACTTCCCATAACAACTTGGTCATCAGATTCGATTTAGTTTATGATCATATGACCGATTCTTGATCATATTGGCGCGCTGATCGAAAATATTCGTAAACAGCACATTTGTGTCGTACCTGCTAGCGATGTAGAGCTTGAAACAAGTACAATCAGCAAAGATCGGGGAAGCCAGATCGTACCAGATGTGGAATTTAATCGCTAAGTTCGTTTTGCAAGCTTTTGCTCTGGGACATAATCAGATGTGCTTAACTCTATTGCTTTCGTGATCCTCTCTCTCAATTATTTTGGCCAGGAATCATGAAACTTCCCTGGTGCATTGGCATCAGTCATCCCAAACATAACATTGGTCCTTTGGTACAGACGTGATTGACTGATTGTCGTCATTGGTACTATTTCTTGGATTAGAGAAGTGAGTGGATTCTCTCCGGCGGGAGGAATCATTGAGAGAAATGTACTGGATGGCAATGGCATTTTGTTGATAGTGATTGAACAGTCGGAGTGATGGTTGACGAGGAGGCGCCACCGAGTACGATTAAAGCTTATTTTCGATAGCTTATTTTACACATTGACCTAGTCACCAAAACGCGGTTCAGACCGCCTGTATATCTCACATCTTTTGCATATTCAATCAGATAAGAGGCTGTAGCGAAGTCGAAACATACACATCGAGTCGTAAAGCGATTGAATACGCGCTGGAATGATCTGGAATCGTCTTGAAACCTTGAAGCCTACACAGGATCCGACCCTGTTGATAAAGTTTTCATTCATCGTTGAGCTGCCACACTTCAACGCAACCCACGTCGAACTTCCTATTAACACTTTTATGCTTTCTACCCTCGGCGTTCGGGACGTTTGATTCCGAATCTGGCACCAAGCTGTCATTATTGAAGGTGCTACACCTACCGCTCGTGCCATGTACCAATTGCTCATCTAGACTTAAGCCGAAGGCGGTTCTGAAGGCTAAATTTAGCTCAAACCAGGTAATCAGAGCATTCTTCCTACCCTCCCCCTCCTATAGCTAAATACTCTTTATTGGCTAGAATGTAATGCGAGTTGTCACGAGTCATCTGATCACCAATTACTGCGGAGAACTTGGCTGGCGTGGGAGCAAAGGTAAACAAGAAGCCTGAAGACAATCAATACCAGAAAACGCAATCCAGATGTGGTCTTACTTTCTGCACTCCCGAAGAATTTGCCCTCTTCTCGTGCTCTGAAACCTTCATTGCACCATGCTCCGCAGACGGCTTCTGACCGTGTCCGCAGTACAAGTAGCAATGGGCCAGTTGGACACTTGGAATAGAGTGTTGGCAGCCAAAATCCATCTTTGTCAGAAGAGTATGTGAAAGACATCGATCGATGCTTGAAGCGATTCGGCACCCATTTCCATAATTGTCGCCAATGATCCTGTTTGAATATTGCAGAGGTCGCTTTCAGGCTTGGGGCTAAATAAAGCTCCGCAGGATAAGCAGGAATATTTTGCGGCGGTTGCTTAGTGTCCTGCATTTTTGGTAATTTGTTACTGACGGCCTTATGCCATATGTCTTTGAGCGGCCGATACGGCTTTCCCTGATTCTGCAATTGTTGTATAGCATGAGCTAGCTTCAATACAATCTTGAAACCCTCATACAAGAATGCATCCATAAATATGATCAGCTCTTTCGGCGGATATAGATTCGTGAACATTGTATCAAGTGTAGCTGGAGTTTGGTGATAATAGCTGAATACTTCATGCAGTCGCTTATGCTCCAGATATGAGTTTGCTATGTAGAATAGTTCCCCTGGTATCGGTGTTCCTCGTTTCCCGTGTTTTGTCTTATGTCTCCGCGTTGCTACGACTTCGAGTAATGGGTTGAAGTTGATTTTCGGTTCTGCAGTATGCAATATTGCGATGATACTTGGCATACATGGTGCGTATTCGATTCCAGTTCCTTCTTTGAATAAGACTAATTTTTCGTATATTTCTTCTTCATTGACTTTGTCGTTGGAGGGTATGGGTCCTTGTAATGTTGGTATTATGTTATATGCTGTGGTGTTTGTGGACGGTGGAGTGAATGCAGGAAACGACGGGACGTGGAAAAGTGAAGCGTAAATGTCTAATCTGTTTTGTACGTTTCCTGATCGTAGCGTCTTTTTCAGGTTTGACATTTTTGTACGGGTAGTGTGGTGGTACCAACAAAGGACACAAGTAGACACAACCAGGTGCAAAAGGAAGGAGGTCCTTAGGAGGAGGAAGGAGACAAAAAGAGAGAAAACTTTGTGCTGCGATCTGGAATGTACTCGAGTACTGTATTTGGTCAAGCAAGAATTGGGAGACTCGCAGCGTTGATGGTGTTTTGTTTATTTGATTGCTATTTGTTGAGCATTGCAAATCGTTTGCTATGTCTATCTAATCTTTTGTGCGCAAAGATGTGCGGTTCGGAAGGGCGACTGACCCACTCCCTTACATTCCATCCTAAAACTACCATGCGTACCCCCCAATAGCCTCAATCGACTTCTTTTGTACAGTATTCATTCTTATAGGGTGCACACTTCCCACTCTCCCTCTCTCCCTCCCCACTTTTCCTTTTTCTTCTTCTTTCCTCTTTCCCTTCCTTCCTCCACTTCGCCCTCTCCCCCTCCCCCACCGCACACCACATCCACAATGCGTTTCCTCTCCCTCCTCCCTCTCTCCTCCCTCCTCTCCACCACTCTTGCAGCGCAAGTAGAATCACCAGAAATAACACACAACATCACTTTCACTCTCACCCACGGCGGTGAACCACTAGGAGACATCCAAATCTCACTATTCGGAAAACTAGAGTCCACGAAAACCGCAGTAGCGTCATTCGCGGGGAATGCACAGTTAGCGTCAAAGGGGTATAAAGGAACGATCTTTCATAGAGTGATTCCTGGGTTCATGATACAAGGTGGAGATACCGATATGATGGATGGACGCGGAGGAAAGTGTATGGCAAGGAATGCATCAGTGTAAAAGGGGACAGAAAGAGTGCCAGTATAGATAAAGATGCGCAAAAGTAGAAGCTGCAATACGGATCTCGAAAATGTAGCGAGGACATGAAAAGACTCAGGATAAAGCTGTCTAATCTGTCTATCGAAAAGCTAGCGGGTTTGTATTCTAATAGTCCTCATATTCAAGCATCTTTTTAGCACTTTACTGACCATCATATAGGCTGGTGTTCCTGGCTGCAAATCGAGCGGAAAGTTCAACGATCCTAGCAAACCCAAACCGGGCTTCGAACTAATGCACAAGCCATACTGTCTTTCAATGGCGAATGCAGGTCCCAACACCAATGGTGCGCAATTTTTCATCACCACTGGTGACACACCCCACCTCAATGGCAAACATTTGGTCTTTGGTCAAGTCTTTGACAAGAAGAGTAAACTTCTTGTAGAGAAGATCGGTACATTCGAGCGAGGTATGTGCACTCTTGCGAAAGAGGAGGCTGGCATGACTAATCATATATACGCATTTAGGGTATGGTGACAAGCCAGTCAAGGATGTCAAAGTAGTCAGTATTGAGGTCCACGCAATGGACACTCCACCAGCATCATCTGGTTCTACTTCTGCTTCCTCAACTACTTCCACCTCTGCTCCAAAAACGACTAGCACCACCGCCGCAACAAAGTCAACTCCAGCCAAGGAAGACTTGTAAAACTCGACTATTACTATACTATCCACTCACTGTTTTTCTTACTTTGCGATTTCCTCTAGTCACGCTCCGATTCTTCTCATTTTGTCAGTTTGTGTGATTTTGCTTTTATGCTTCCATTTCCGTTCACACGTCGTTCGCATTTTCAAGGGAGATAACAACAACCGATACACAACTGATTCACATCGCATATAGTAAAAAGAGATGTCAGTTCGTAATACCCGTCCACCGACTCTTTCGTCTTTGATTGCATCACATACATCCGCATCACAAAAACCAGTGTTTTCATCCACGAAACTCGCACCCGATGAGCCCGTGCGTGCACCATCGCCGCCACCACAAAAACCAGCACCCACAATACCACAACAACAACAAATTGCATTAGCACCAGATCTACTCGCATTGAAACATGCACTCACTGCACCGCCACCACCACGCAAAATACGTAAAATCAATAATAAGAAATTCGTGTTTGATTGGGACGCAAAGGAAGATACTGCCGCGAAAGACTTGAATCCAATATATGAGAAGAGACATGAAGCACGGCTATATGGGAGAGGACATTTCGCTGGCATCAGTGTGAGTAATGCGTAAGACGACCTAAAATTGGGTAGCGGAGATCTACTAAAATGATGGTAATTTATAGTGACAACAAGAAGAACAAAGGCTACGACGATCGTAACTGGAGGCAGAAAGAACTACCAGAAATGACAGAACGAGATTGGCGTATATTTAGGGAGGACTATAATATATCGATAAAGGGTACAGACATCTCACATCTTCAAAAGGCTGCGCTTATGCTCGTGTAGGTGGCCATGTGCCGAATCCACTAAGATCCTGGGCAGAGTCGGAAATACCCTCGCAAATGCTGAAGATTATTAGTACCATCGGGTTCAAGGAACCGTCACCTATTCAGCGAGCTGCTATACCAATAGGGCTACAAAATCGAGATTTGATTGGCATAGCTGAAACTGGTTCCGGAAAAACTGCGGCGTTCCTAATACCAATGCTTACGTTTATTCAGACGAGACCCAAATTGACGGAGAACTCTGGTCCTTACGCACCTACAAGAGAGCTGGCGCAACAGATAGAGGAAGAAGCGAACAAATTCGTTAAACCCATGGGCTATCGTTGCGTCAGTATAGTCGGAGGGGTAAGATGTCTTTTACGAACTTGAGCCTGTACTCATCATGTTGACAGCATTCCATGGAGTCCCAAAGCTTCTCGCTGCGGAATGGAGCTGAAATTATTATAGCCACGCCTGGTCGACTGAAAGACAATTTAGAGCATCGCATACTCGTACTAAGTAACTGCACTTACGTTGTGATGGACGAAGTAAATTCTCGATCGAAGCTGATGAGTGTCATACTGATCATATACTAGGCCGACCGAATGGTGGACATGGGCTTCGAACCGGACGTAAACTATATTTTGGATCAGCTACCCTATTCAAATCTCATACAATCTGATCACACTGGGGACGTGGGCGCAGCCAAATACCGCCAGACTACTATGTTTTCAGCTACCATGCCTCCGCTGGTCGAGAGGCTGGCCAGAAAGTATCTACGACAGCCTGCCATGGTCACGATTGGTACAGTAGGACAAGCTGTAAACACTGTAGAACAAAGAGTGGAAATGACGACGGAAGAGAGGAAGAAGACGCGCATACTAGAGGTTTTGAACTCAGACTGGGAGGCACCCATCATCATTTTCGTTAGTCAGAAACGTACTGTTGATCTTGTTGGCAAGAGTTTGGAGAAGAATGGGGTAAGAGATTTTGGATTATAGACGCTGAACGCTACTGATTTGAGGTTCTCTGTGTAGTACAAGGTTGCCACGCTGCATGGTGGTAAAAGTCAAGAACAGAGAGAGGTGGCTTTAGATTCTTTGAAGCTTGGAACAAAGGATATTCTTGTTGCGACTGACGTAGCTGGTCGTGGTATTGATGTTAAGAATGTGACTGTTGTGATTAATTATGATATGGCCAAGGATATTCAAGGTATTTTCCTTGCTACATTCCAAGCGAACAGTTCAGATATAGTAATTGCAACCGAAGAGGTCCGCCTGGCCATAGAGAAACTAGGAGAGATCACAGGACGTGTCGGAGTGGAAGAGATGCTCAGTGTCATATTT
>Ga0115848_100647_pt1 | contig 14184 bp, 12 predicted proteins | sample InSIn3gowninarea_FD_83862 | JGI IMG/M metagenome (GOLD analysis project Ga0115848, IMG submission 83862) | reverse complement strand
CATGGTGAAGTGACCGGTGAATGAAACAACCCAACCTGACATGGATGTGGAACGAAAGTGTCATGTTCAAGAGAGACTTGCTACCAACAAAGTTTCTTCAAGTTACCTTCCCAATCTTTCCCCAGTCATTGCTGACCAGTACCTCTTTATTTTTGTCAAGCTTGAGGAGGATAACATATGCTTGTTCTATAATCCGCCCTTCGGGCGAACCTATCACTTTGTTTTAATGAGCTTAGCGATAGTGAAACTCGTTCTTGCCTGCCACAGACAAGTTTGTCGCTATTAGTTCTTTAACGAGTTTAACGACAAAGACAACTCGGTCCTTTTCATGTTTAGAGAGTCTGAAAAGGTACGTAAAGGAAACTCCAATATTCCTTTTTCGTCATTTAATCCCTTAAGTCCGAAAAAGTATAAAACAATACAGAAGGGATGGATTTTCGATCATTTTAATGAGCCGAACAAAACAAGCGCTCGATCTTTTTGTGTAATAATCTCTCGAATCCAAAAAGATTAAAATTTAGAGGAGAGATAGCACTTCCGGTCCCTTTAACGAGCTGGAGAGGCTAATAGCTCGGCTATCTTTTCATGTTTAACGAGTCCATTGAAAATAGCTTAAAGAGAACTCGTCTTTTGAGGAACGAGTGATGAAACGGGTAGCAACTGATTCCAGGTAAGGCTTGGAATTTTCCAATCACGGTAATGTTACAAGGATGGCTAAATGATCACTCTTCGCAGTTGTTCCTCAAAATGGGTAAACAATCAAATGGAGGTGAATGATCGGCCAAGGCGAAAAAGTGGAGGTGGCGGTGCAAAACACATCCACATCCAAGGCTTTTTGAGGCTGAAAAATTTATATTCACGATGGTCATTTACCGGTTCATTTTTTCTGGATGAGCTTGAACTCTAGGGGAAAGCTTGCTCACATTCACTTTTTTGTTTTTTAACGAGCATGAATTCCGCGTTAAAACTGCTCGATGCGGGTTTATTTTTTAACAAGCTTGAACCCTGTGGTAACATTGCTCATGATAAGTTTGCATGCCCCCAGCATAATAATGCAAAAAGAGGTGCATACCCCCCAAGCTTCATTGCATTCAACTCGGTGGTTGGAATGAAGGTTTACCTTCGAGATCTTTGAAAATCTCGATTTGGAATGGGAATTGTTTCATTTTTTAATGAGGTTGACTCAGTAAAAGAACTATCCTCATGACTCCTTGTCTCATTTTTTAACGAGGTCGACACGAGATAAGAATTGTCCTCAGAATTTGCCGTCTTTACAGTATTTGATAGAATATAAAAAACTGAAGGATGATTAAGGTCACTGGAATAATCTTCATGGTGAGGATGGGAATGATGGTGGTGATCTTCCCATGGTGTATCTCTTATCATTATTGAATGAACGATTCCTTTGTCTGTAGAATGTACATGTGACCAAGGATCTGAAGAGGTACCATATTCCTTAGACCTATCTATCCAAACACTCAATGAGTGTTGATTTGAATTTACCCCCCAGGCCAAGAAAATTGATTGCTACAATATTTCTATTAGGGCGACGATCCATGCTGTCAAAATGTTCAGGAATCTTCTGAATCCATTAGATATAGAAGATTTCATATTGTCGGTTTCCACTGTGGCCACCTCCGCCAGATTTTTTGGAGGCGGTAGGGCAAAAGTACCCATTAAGGTAGGGTCTTTTAGGAGACCTACTCCGATATTTTGAAGCGAATGATTGCTTCCATGGATCATTGGAATGCTTCCCGTAACTTGCAAACTATTTGGAAGGAAAGTTTGTTGATCGATGATTGTAACACTTCCTTGATAAGGAAATGTAATCTTCCTAAAATAGGTCGACACAACTGCGGCCATGGCGTATATCCATGGCCTTCCTAGTAGGATGTTGTAATCGAGGTTACCGTCGATTACTTCAACATCAATTTCTACTGTTTTGCCCCCTAGTTTGACTTGCAAGTTACTTAGTATACCGTATGGGGTATATGTTCGTCCATCAAATGCTTTCAACGTTGCTGACGATCGCGACAAGGGTGGTGAGCCTAAATTTTTCCAGCAACTCATCGACATAATACATGTAGATGCCCCCTCATCAATAATTGTTCGATGAACAGTTTTATTGAGGGCTTTCACTTGAATAAGGAAAGCTAGTTGAGCTGGTAACTGAGGGTCATATCCTTTGTGATTAAAGGATACAAGATTGGAATCCATCGGCACAACTTTTGTCGAAGTTATTGTCGAATTACTAGGTTGTTCATTAGCCTTGTTATTCGACAACTGTGGATTCCCGTAATCTTTACTCCTTGTCAAAGCATCATTTTGCTGCTTTGAGATAGACAACATAAGCACTTGGGATCGGGAAGCATTTTGATTAGCAACCAGTTTGGTTCCCGGGTTTGGAAATGGATCAGTCAATACTGTTGAGGTTTTTGAGCCCTTAAAGAGTTTCTTAACTTTAGCTTTATGTGGACATTCTCTCATCCAATGATCCTCATCACATATATGACACCCTACAGGGGGTTTCCGTTGCCCAGAAGGGTTTGCAGAAGATTTTTCAGGAGACGAATCTTCCCATTTTTTCTTCTTCCCTTTCTTTTTCTTCTTGCCTCCTGGTTGCTTCAGATGTTTGCCTTTGTCAGTCGACATGGCATTTACCTCCAAGGAAAGAAGTGGTTCATCTGCATGAGAGTCTTTGTTTGATTTATGAGGGGGAGGAATGGAAAATTCCGGTCTAGGAGCATCAGGTATTTTATCATAGAGCGTGCCAGACTGAGTATAGATCAAGTCTAGATATTGTGCACGGGCAATAACTTGCTCTTCAGTGATGACTCCTCCCTTAGCCACATCTTCTGTGATAGAAGGTAGTAATGACTTAATAAACCATTTAGCTAACAACTGACCAGGAACATATGTTTTTACCATTCTGCGACGACGTCGCCACTCATGAATATGATCAGATATGTGAGTGGTTGTTGTCTGTTTGAAATTGATAAGAAGCTCTGTTCCTGTTTCGTACCTTATTGGTAACTGAAAATGGGTTAAAAAGGTTGTGGCTAGGGTGCTGAAGTTATCGAATGAAGCTCTAGGTAATTCAATATACCATTTTGCTGCCGGACCAGTTAACGTTCTCTGAAAAAGGCGAAGACTAATCGAATCATCATTCAAGGTGTTCGATAAACACCATAGATGGAATGTCATCACTTGATTCGACGGATCTTCACCTGGATTTCCATTAAATTTAGGAATATCCGATGGAAGTTTATGCGGAATCACTGGCCACCAAGGGGCGTAAGCAATTGGATCATTTGTCAGCCGGTTTAGATCTGGTAATTCTAGAGTTGCTACGAAGGGCAACTGTTGATTCAAGCTAGGTGAAGCATACCCAGGATAAGATGGAATCACCTGAGCAGTGGGTCTTTGCATACCAACATAATGTATTTGATGCTGGTAACCTTGATAAGGTTGATGGGCACAACCATTACAGTATGGTTGTTGATAACCGCTTTGGAAATGCAGTTGCCCATTACTTACAAAGACTTGTTGCTCAGGTCCTCGATATGATTGCTGGAATTGCGGTTGTTGAGATTGAACCAGGCATGGTTGTTGGACCATTTGTTGTTGTCCAATACTAGATGATTGACCAAGATGAGGATTCATAGTACTTGTTTGAGCCTGAGTCCCTCCGGATAAGGAGGCACTAGCCTGAGGTTGTGATTGAATCGCTGAGACGAGAGGTTGTTGTATTGCAACCTGAGATTGGGGTTGACATATAACAGGTAGCGCCTGTACTTGCGATGCAGTCACGGTAGCAGGTATAGTGGGAGTATTCGACACAGGATGGACTGGTTGCATTGAATATACAACCCTTGGTTGTTGAGGCAGTATTGGTGCCCAACCGCTAGATGTCATTCCAGTCTGACCTGAACTTTGTTGTAAACTCCCATATGGTTGTTCTCCGGGAGGGAACAATGAAAAGGCATACTGCCCTCCATATGGTGGAAATCCAGTACTTAAAGGGTAGATTGGCTTTGAAGACACATTGGATCAATTTGTTTAGTTCCAACATAAGAAATACCAGATGAGAATCCGGATGAAGAAATAGGAACTAACCATGTTGTTGAAACATTCCCTGATGGGACTCCGGCTTGTTGTTGATAACTTGCTGGGACTGATGGTATACCGGTGAACATCGTTGGAGTAGCAGCAGGAGGTTCTGCCACTGCTGTGTCAGATAGCACAGTCCTAGATGTCGACGGTTGTTCAGACATATCTAGTCTATCCAAAAGATCTTAGCGATTCTACAAGAACTTGCGATGAAGGGAGACTAACTTCTAAGACCAACGAGGGAACAGTGACGTTATTCCGATTAAAATAAATTTTACGACGCTTTGACACAACTTGTTTTTTCAGTTTTAAAGAGTCGAGAAAAAACAAAAGATGACTCTAGTCTCCTTCGATGTTTTAATGAGCCCGAAGTGACAAATGCTCAGATGGACCTTTTCCGTTATAGAGTCTGAAAAGGAACAAAAGGAACTGCTCTGGAGATCTAGGTAGAGGGTGTACCAGATCAATCACAAAACTGCAGAATACGTTTTATGGTACGGTAGTCAATCTTCCCGCATGCTGTGTTCGGTGCATTGCGATCGATAAGGCGGCAGATACGGCTTCCTATGGATAAAAGGATTAATCCTATAGTGGTGTCCCAATATATACGCGAAGGTACGTGGGAGCTCAAGTCCGTATTGGCAGCTACCGACTCACCGTGGAGGAATCACCCAACCACTCGTCGACAGTTACCAGGTTTAAAGACGCCGAAACACGTCTCTATCCTAGACCTCTAGATGTTGCGTTAAGTTCCAAAGCGTTGTTAGATTCATTGAGTTTATTTTAAAGTTGATCTTTTTTATGAAGTTTTCCTTTTGAGGTTCACCGCGTGATGATGGATGTAAATTCCTAAATGCAATCTAAAGATGATAAGAAAATTTTATCTTCTTTTCAGATTATGAAAATCCTATCTACTAAGGGAAAGAGAATCAAATTCTTTTCTCAAAGAGCATAGAGCACACTTTACGATGCACTTCTTCCTAAATCAAACCCCACAAACTGTCTAAAATGCAAATGCACAATGCATGTATTTTGTTTTTCGACTTTCTTAGTATATGCAAAAGAAAGCTAAATGTGCAAATTTGAATTATTTTAAAAGCGAAAGCGATTTAACAATTCCTTTTCAAAGACAAGTGAGGGTAGAAAAACTCTCAACAATTTTCTTTTCGAAAGGAGAAAAAGCTTTGCGACACTTTTTAAAATGCACCAATTCCAATCAAAAGCAAAAGTAGGTCATATAATCAACACTTTTAAAGGGTGTTTGGCTGCCTATGGCTGAAAACGACAGTTATGACACTTTTCAAACACAAATCGACAGCTTGATTAAACTACTTTTTTGCGAAAGAGAGACTGAAAATGACAAAAATACAATGAAAAACACTAACAGTCCTTTGCACATTTGGGGTTGGAATTTATGCAAGGAAAAGAGGTTTCTGAACAGAGGGACACTGATCTAAGGCTGCAAAAACAGAGAATAAAACTGAAGGAAGTGAAACTGGGGGCCAAAATCAGTGGCAAAAGGCTCCAACAGTCCAGCGCACTTGGTACACAGGCTAGCTGTGTTTAAGAGCAGGCAGTCCCTTTGGGAACTGCGCTTAAGAGCAGGTGGCCAGTTCAGAACCTGCGCTGGCTCAGTGACGAGACTTTTGACTGGCTCCGAGTCACAAATTTCAGTTTAGTTCAGTGTTTTAAGCCGGGTAAAAGGTCAGTAAGCTTGATAAATAAGGGGGATCTGAAATGAAGGTTCTAAGCTACCATAAAGAGAATAGAATAGAGAGTTTGTAGATCGATTGTTCAAATCATAAACAACCCAGAGGTTGACTGAAGGAGCTCTGATCTACTATGCATTCGTAAAATGAATGCAGTTCGAAGGCTAGCTGGCTAATCTTCAGACTCCGTCTATGTGTTTATAACATAAACAATAACAAATAGACAAACAAACTATAAGCAAGTCATCCCCAGCGGAGTCTCCATTTTTGTTACAGGGATTAGTGTACACACGGATCTCCTCTATCCCACTAAGGTATGGTAGTGCCTTAGAAACAAAACCACAATAAAGTCTAACTTGATTTCCTTTTATATGAATAGATAGAAGAAGAAAGAGGGGGCCAACCTGTGTCTTCCGTTTGAACTCCTCACTTGAATCTTCCTCCTTCTTGTAGCCGTTCGGTTCTTGTCTGCTTCTATACCCAGCTTTTAGGAATATCTACGAAATCAAAGCAACCAGATACTATGCAAGAACAAATATCTATCATATAAGCAATCTAGGGTCAGTGTAGATTAACCATTCACATGTATAAGCATAAACACATAATGCACAAGTAAATGGAAGGAACAAGAATAGCTTTATTGATCGAAAAGTCGACCAGCTGTTCCGACCCAGCATCATCCTCTTGACTTGAAAGATTTCTCTTAGAACCTCATACAAAAGCAATCACCCAACAAGCTCAAAGGTCACCTCAAGAAACTGTCAGCAATTCCTTGCTATAAGCCCAAATTCCAACCTCTGGATCTCATGGAAAGGGATCCATTTATAGCCATTGACAAGGTCATGAGTCAGCTTCTTTATTTTTGATTAGTGTCCTCCAACTGATAGTCCATGCTTCCACTTGGTGAATGAGCATCTATGACTCATCCAAGGTCGAAATCTGAGTAGCAAGTGTCATAGGAGAGAGAAATGGAAGATTCCATGACTTTCCACCTTGCAAATCAACACTGCCATTTGTCACTTTCCCGCCCAGCGCACCCTGTACAAAGGCTACCTGCTCTTAAATGCAGGTACCCAGTGTATCACCTGCTCTTAAGCGCAGGTGAAGCATGGAGCAAGTGCTCTTATCCTGAATTGACCTGTTTTGAGTGGTTTTTCAGAAGGACTTTCTGGGAGGAGCTGTAATACTTTAACCTTTCACCTTTAGGGGATGAAACAACATCTTTAGGGACTAAGAATCCCTTGATTTATGGATATTTGTCTCTTGGAGTCGCAGGACCCAAAAATATCTATAACAGTGGTCCCATTTCGAAAAATTTCAAGTCAAGAACTTCTAGAGCCATTTTCATGCCTTAAATGAACACCTTTTGTGATCCTGGACTTACTATGTTCCCATATTCCATAATATACACGCCAATACCTTTCCAATGGCACAAGAATAGCCTCAATCAGAGCTTGTACGAGAAAGTTATGCAGGTCCGGTAGTGTCCACCTGAAACCTCACCATGTGCTCATTCGTTGATGCCCAACTTTCATGACCAGGGACACATCTCCTCAAGGTATCATTCACTCCCAATTGTACAAGTTTCCATGAGACAACGTGTAGCAAACAACATTCAAAATGGCACACATGTCTTATGTTATTGCATGTCTAAGTTTACTTGGCTATCACGCAAGAATGAAATCTACACTAGATCCTCTACGAAATATTTGACTTCGACTACATGTGCACATGGAATTCCATCATCTATATCATTCGTTCTTCTCTCGAGTTCATTCTTAGCAAGTGGTCTAGGTTGGGGCAAAACTTATGCGTCTTTGCGACAATTTGAAAGTTGAATTCTTGGAAGAGCAAGAGCCACATACAAAGGTGGTCATGATGCACTCACTTGTTCACAAGGTAAATTGGTGTAACCTGATACGCATGGAAAATAAAGGAGTGCCACGAGATGTAATGTTATAACTCATGCAAAGATAGTGATGTTCCAAGGCCACCTCTCTGTACTGTCAAATAGTTCCTCTCTGCCTTATTCATTTTTTTATTGACATAACGATGTGGATGCCAATATTTCCCTCCTCGGTTTGAGGTAGGATGGAACAAACAACACAAATTGTGGCATCAACTTGCACACTAAATGACTTCTTTCAATCATGAATTCTTAGAGTAAGAGCGTCGACTAATTTTTTCTTCAACAAATCAAGGGATTCTTGGGAACCGTTTGAGAATGAAAGTTCAACATTTTGTTGGGGAAGTTCATCCATAAATAAAGTGACATCATAATGACACCTTATGAACTTGCTATAGTGAATTTTGTTCTCGACGATATTCAAATTTGCTTCTGGTTTGTTGGTGTGATCTTCATGGTAGCCATGTCATAAAATAAACCATCATTGCACCTGGCACGACCAATTAGGATGCCTTTGTATACTTTTTTATTCAACAAAGAAAAAACTAAGAACTTTATATTAATATGAGGTTGTTTACATGTAGTATGTGTCAAAGGTCCACCATTTCCAGCATACATCCTAACCCGCAAAAATATATCCCAGTCACAGATCTAAACTAGCTATGTTTGAACAAACACATTTGCTCAAATTTTGTCGCTTGTACAACATAATAATAGAAAGCCATAAAAAACAACTCTAAAGAAAAAAAACATATCCACATCATGAAAAATATTAGCTTATGTGAAGTAGATCTTTCCCGAACCCTGAAATGCATTGTCTATGAAGGCCGAGTATAAGATCTCCTCGGCAATTGGGGATGCCCCTCCTTAAATTTTGCATCCATAATTCTATTTTTCTCCCTGTGTATATGAGAGAAGTTCACCCCCTTAAAAAAGTACCTCCCAATTCTCTGTAACCAGCTTGTCATTAATGGAGGATTGAAAGAAGATTGCCTTGCTACCCACTAAATAGTCACCATATAATCTCCAAATATCTCCAAAGTCTCTTTAGATAGCCACTTAGCAGAGTATAACAATCCCCATAATGCAATAATCTACGCATGAGTGTTGGAAACTTCACCCCATGCCAACAAAAATGATAATGTATACGAGGACTAATAATGATGTGTGTGCCACAACCACATTTGTTATTCTTGGCAGTTCCACCAAAAAACCCACCCAGACAACAAGCACTGATATTCCTGAGTTATATATGTCTCTAAGAGACCTTGTCAAGAACAGGCCCAAGTTCTCTTAAATAAGCAAAAAAAATAAAAAAAAATAACAGATATTATTTATATTTTGAAGCTGCAATTAAAAAACTCATGAATTTCGGCATCTCCAAATACCCCAGATGATAAATAGAGGCAAGGAACGATATTCTCTACATTCAGACATCCATTCCTACAAGCATAATTCCAACGTAGATGAGTTCAAATCAGCAAAAATGTTTAACTATGCATCACATCAAACCAGATAGGCACCACGAACAAACATTTAAAAAAAGTGTGCCACATCTTCCAGGTCCAATTTGCGCAAGGTAGATCTGACAGGACCACAGAATCCTCCACCCCCTGACAAATATTGTCACAAGTGAATATCTTGTTATGCTAAGCTAACCAGCCAAATCATTTGAGCTTTAATGGAATGTTCCAACTCCATACCTTTTTGAACCATCTTTTAGACATAGAAAAAGGAGACATCGATGTGATGTCCAAATATGCTCCCTCAACTGATGCTTGTCCTGGTAATGTATTTCCATCCCACGAATAAACATCCTCACGATCACTTAAAACCATATCATTTGTATTAAGATTGTACACATATATGTCCCAAGCCATAGCCAGTGTACCAAATAAGCCAAGGTCCCACAAACGAGGCCACATAGGATGCAATATAAAAGGGTTGGTTGCGACATGCAATTGGTTAATGTAATAAATACCGAGATTGTGAAGATGTTGAATGAGTGGGAAAGGTAATGTATGCTCACCGACAAAACCATAGATGGGATCTAGACTGGTATCAACTCCGACAATAGACCCAATATGCCATTTTAAGTTCCCCAAGAGCCAATGTTTAATTTTCATCTTGCGCCGCCAAATATATGAGATAGCACCTGGGACACCAGACCCATCCTTAATCCTAGTTACCAAACACTGGTTTTTCAGATACTTATCCTTAATGATTCGTTTCTAAATACCAACACAATTTAAAGAATGCCACAAACTCTTCATTAATAAAACCCAACTGGATTTTCCAATATCCATGATTCCCCAACCCCCATCCTCCTTACTTGAGGTGATATCCTCCAGTCAAACAAGTTTAATTTTGTAACCATCTTCAGTAAAAGCCCAAATGAACTTAGACAGAATGGATTTAATCCTCTCGATGATGTATTTGGGCATCAGATATAGATGCAACCAGCGCACTGCAATACTCTACAAAACCGCCTACACCATAATCAACCTTCCACCAATTGTAAGTCACTCGTGTGACCATGATAACAACCTATGCTCAAATTTTCTAGTTAGCCAAACCCAATCTTTAATGCCATAATTATTAGGTGTGAGGGAGACACTAAGATACTTAAACCCTTCGCACAATGAAACCTTCTCAGCATCAAATAATCTCGTTGTCTCCAAAACATTGGCCTCCACCTGAGACGAAGAAATCAACTGAGATTTAGCTTTTCTCATGTATAGACCCGTCGCAGCACCAAAAGTGCATATAATCTTTGGCAATACATGTCATTCCATAATAGAAATATTCCCAAGTATGAGGACATCATCCACAAAAATGAGATGGGTAATAAAAATGTTCCTAGTAATCCCCATACCCGAGAATGACCCACGGGAGTGTGTCGCCAAAATCATTCTGCCCATGCCTTCAATGACAAGTAAAAATAACAATGGAGAAAGTGAGCCCTGATATGCCTTCACGAAGGCACCCCATTGGTTAAGACACCAAAATTTGCAGTAGTTATACAAGCCATAATCCACTCAATCACCAATCTAGAGAGGCCAATCTTATGAAGCACTGAACGCAGAAACTCCCGATCAACACAATCATATGCCTTGTGAAGGTCCAGTTTCAATAATAAAGCATCATTTTTCTTCATTTTGATAGAATGTAAACATTCCTAGACAATGGCCATGGCATCCTAGATTTGGTGATTTTTAAGAAACCTGAATTGTTCTGACGCAATATGTTTCTATAGGGTACCTTTCTACCGGTTTGCAATGATCTTAGAGATCATTTTATACACAATGTTGCACGAGGCTATGGGTCGAGAGTCCTTGAAAGAAATCGGGCCTCCGACCTTTGCAATCAACATGATGAATGTAGAGTTTAGCTCACAAGATATCATGCAAGTTGTTCTCAACTCCTTAGCTAAAACAAGTAATTTCGGCCCCATAATATATTCAATATATGAAACCGGAGCTTAGCATCCCTAGGAAACCCAGATAGTAAAATACCTGCAAAATATTTATAGGCCAAGAAGTTAACAACCCAAGGATCCCATAAGACATCCAAACCCCCTGATTGTCTCGAAGCATCTGTAGCATAAACCCTCCACCCATGACAATTTTTTAAGAGTAAAGGCCAGGCATCATGGTCTCCTGCAAAAGAATGATAAAAGGATGATGGAATTTAATAAAATATTCCAGGCGTTGTCATTTAACGGAGCTTCCCAGACCCCGAATATTCAATGACAATATTTTCATATCGAAAGTTTATTGACGAGCATGAGATCTCTAAGATCCTGAGTGGGTGAATTCACGCGAGAAGATGGGAAGGTAGGATTTGACCCCTCCAAAAATTTAAAGAGACACCTACCCGCAAATACCATCTACTTTATGCTTCACCCGTCGCTTCTTTATAATAGTAAAATTTAGTCGAGAGTGGGAGCTCACAGTCACCCCATCTGATGGCGACACTTTCGAGTGGATGGCAAGAGGCTCCAAATCAAGTGCCGGGTTTAATTTCAAAAGTTCAATATCACGCCACATTGAATTTGTAGGTGGCTGATGTCCACTTATGGAACCAAATTGAAGCATCAAAGTGGGTGGATACACTGAAGGGGAGCAATACCCTTCCCGGATATAAGTGTTGTCGATCCCCAAATGACCAGCGAAATCCCTATCAGCATGACTAGCACCCAATGAGGGGAGGGTGGAGAAAATAGAAGACACTCTGGAATTAATGACACGGATCACAAGAATAATACAATATGTAGAATGGATATCATCCATCACCACAAAGTTGAGGGCAGATAAAAGGATGGCTTTGGATATTTGCCAATATACACTTTTTTTTTTCAATGACAAACACGAGCTCGATATTTGGGTTGCATTGCCTTGAACAAATTCAAGCGACTAATTTATTAAACTATCGATGCAAACAAATTACAAAATTCCCCCATTTTTTGAATCTAAAACTAAATCGTCTTTGGAATTACTTCCAGTTATATTTCAATGTTTTCTTTGTTGTATTTTAGTTGACTGGGATACTCATCTCTCATCTGAGAGACACGGGTTCAACTCCAACCAAGATAATTTATTTTGCAAATGTTTTTACAATAATAAAAAGAGATGTTCCTTTTAAAGGTTCTTACAGCAAGGCAAACACTTAATCCCACGCTTTTGCAGTGATCGATAACCCTTCTTTATTAAATTGTTCGGGGAAATGGGAGCATTTTTTTTCCTCTGTCTTCTTCACGTATTCTTGTAGCAAATAGTTGGATGGTGATGATGTTCATGTGCGATTAAGGAGATGTTTATTGATTGTGTTGGATACAAATCCTACTAGGAGGAACTTTGAATGACCATGTTCATTGTTTACTTCATCGTTTTTTGTTGTCAATGTGTTGTATCCCTTAAAATGCGTTGTTTTTTGAAGTTTAATCTAATTTTTTTTGTGTCACCGAGTGTGCACTTACATTTCACTGCTAAAAGCATATTGTCAGAATCTTAGTCTCGAGCTTGAACGTTGTTCTTTGAGAGTTCCATGTGAGTGATAAAGATTGAAGGGGTATTTCACCTCTCATAGTCCACCAATTTTATCTTCCCCTTTGGCCCATTTTCCTTGAGTCCACGGGGATTTGGATGCGCCAAGTCATTTGGAGATGGATTCCTTTTTGTCGCAACCCCACGCTGTGATGCCTTATGATCACTGTGGGCGATGTGCGCCACCGGTGATATTTCGTCGCAGTTGTACAGCTACTCTAACCCAGACTACACCTAACTTCTCATTCACTTCAACAATTAGCCAATTTTTCATTAAAGTGTTATTATATTCAATTATTTCATTCAACAATTGTACAATTATGTGATACTGTAACTTCAGTACAAGCAGCGGAATAACACTCATTAACAGTCTGTGCTATCGTAAAGAACAATATGAACACAAGTATTTGTGACAGTAGGGGGCAACTCCCAAATTTACTCTTAAACTTGAAATAATATTTGCAGTGGAAATAGAAAGGGGCCAGCTGTGTCCAAACTCATGCGCTGCCCAAGTACAAAGAGTGGCAGTGGAGAGAGTAAGCCCTAATATGCCTTCAAGAAGCATGAAGGCACCCCATTGGTTAAGACACAAAAATTTGTAGTAGTTATACAAGCCATAATCCACTCAATCACCAATCTAGAGAGGCCAATCTTATGAAGCACCGAACGCAGAAACTCCCGATCAACACAATCATATGCCTTGTGAAGGTGCAGTTTCAATAATAAAGCATCATTTTTCTTCATTTTGATAGAATGTAAACATTCCTGGGCAATGGCCATGACATCCTAGATTTGATGATTTTTAAGAAACCTGAATTATTCCGACGCAATATGTTTCTATAGGGTACCTTTCTACCGGTATGCAATGATCTGAGAGATCATTTTATACACAATGTTGCACGAGGATATGGGTTGAGAGTCCTTGAAAGAAATCAGGCCTCAAACCTTTGCAATCAACATGATGAATGTAGAGTTTAGCTCACAAGATATCACGCAAGTTGTTCTCAACTCCTCAGCTAAAACAAGTAATTTCGGCCCCATAATATATTCAATATATGAGACCGGAGCTTAGCATCCTTGGGAAACCCGAATAGTAAAATACCTGAAAATTATTTATAGGCCAAGAAGTTAACAACCCAAGGATCCCATAACACATCCAAACCCCCTGATTGTCCTAAAGCATCTATAGCATAAACCCTCCACCCATGACAATTTTTTAAGAGTAAAGGCCAGGCATCATGGTCTCCTGCAAAAGAATGATAAAAGGATGATGGAATTTAATAAAATATTCCAGGAGTTGTCGTTTAACAGAGCTTCCTAGACCCCAAATATTCAGTGACAAGATTTTCATATCGAAAGTTTATTGACGAGCATGAGATCTCTAAGATCCTGAGTGGGTGAATTCACGCGAGAA
>Ga0115848_100645_pt1 | contig 14192 bp, 6 predicted proteins | sample InSIn3gowninarea_FD_83862 | JGI IMG/M metagenome (GOLD analysis project Ga0115848, IMG submission 83862) | reverse complement strand
AGCGAATTCGGTCTGTGTAAAACATGTCAAATAATATTAATAATCACTATATAGGATCAACAACAGTGGCGGCTCGTGTGTATTCAAGGGGCCGTCAGAAATAATCCAAAATGAATTACTTCAATGCAGTAAGCCACGAACACATTTTTAAGAATATTAAAAAATTGTCGTTTCTTGGAATTATGTCAGATAATACAACAGATATCTCAACCAAAACTCAAATTGTTTTAGTATTTTGCTATGAATTAAATGGTAGGGATTTTGAACGATTTTGGGTGTTTTCAAATCCTGAAGATGGCGCCCGGTTATCTGAATCTATTTTACGGCAAATAAATCCTATATTAAGAAATTGGCCACAAAAATTAATTGCCCAAACTTACGATGGAGCTGCTGTTATGAGCGGTCATTTAGCTGGTGTTAAAATCAAAGAAGTTTATAAAAATGCACATTTTGTATGCTATTATGCGCATCAACTCAATAAACTGCTAGAACAGGCAGTTTCAAGCACGCCGAGTGTCAGAATCTTTTTGTTTAACCTGAATTTTTTTTACATTCCACAGTCAGAACGGCAGCTTCGCAACAAATTTGCAACAAAAAAGTTCCAAGATCATGTCCTACACGTTGGAATTCCCGTTCTCAAATCCAGCTAGGTCAGCTGAAAAAGTGTAATGAAGAAACAACCTTAAAAGCTGCTGGATTCATCAAATGGCTAGAAGATGACACATTTTTGTTTTGGTTAAATTTTTTCTTGAAAATTATGCCGCATGTCTATATATTATATAATCAATTACAAAAAATACAAACTGATCCTGTAAAAGTCCAGCTAGCTACTAAAAATTTTAAAAAAGCAGTTGGTAATGTCAGAAATAATTTATCACCTGTGACAGATATACAATTGACGAAAACTTAAATATGTCTGCGAAAGAGGTCTGCGATATAATAATTGTACAAATAAAAGAGCGCTTTAAATTTAAAGATCGTTTTTTTTGGAGCAAAGCTGTTTCTAAACGAAAAATTCACAAAATACCGAAGAAAACTTCCATCAAATGACATTGAAAAGTTTTGTGAAGCTTTTCCAGAAATTGATAACACAATTTTGAAAACTGAATTGGGTGTATTTTATTCGAAGAAAGAAATCGCCGATCATCAGGATATTTCAGATTGTGTAAAAATATTAAATCTTATTTTATCACACGAATTGGACACAGCCTTTAAAGAAGTTACAAAGGCCTTACAAATTTTAGTTACAATTCCAACAACCACGGCAGAACCAGAAAGGTGTTTTTCAAAATTAAAACTTATTAAAACCTTTTTAAGAAATTCTATTTCTGAAGATCACTTAAATGCATTAGCAATGTTATCTATTGAACGTGCTATGATTAAAACTATTTCGGATTTTAATGCTATACAAAAGTTCATTTTGGACAAAATCAGAAGAATGGACTTTCACTTTAAAAATTAGGTAAGAATTTTGTAAAAATATATTTACGAGTATTATCGTAAAATAGCTGCGTTTGCATGAACCCGACTAAAAGCCCGCATATACTATTTAGATAGTATCAAATTTTATGATTATGTCGTTATAAAAAATTGGTTGTGATTTTCAGGTAATTAATAATTGATGAGTATTTTTAAATGTATTGTATTTCAGAGGCCTAGATTTTACTTTTTGGGTCGTATTATTAATAAAACGGAGTACAGTGTGATTTTTAAAATAGGATATGCGTTTATTTGTGAATATGTATGAATTTATCAATAAACAGGAAGTTTCGAAAAAAGTTTCATGTTTATCCATTCTGAAATCTTGCTCGTCAAAAATGTTTTTCCTCGCGCATCAACTTATACCTAGAGTACAACTTCCAAGAAAACATCGGTATTAGCCTAACTAATAATTAAAATATATCATTTAGATATCCTTCCTAGAGCTCCCCCTAAGGAGAAACCCACGAGCCGCCACTGTTGTTGATCCTATATAGTGATTATTAATATTATTTGACATGTTTTACACAGACCGAATTCGCTTAGTGGGTCCAACATAGACATATATATGTTACGCTCAAACTTCGAAAACGCTTAGTGGGCGAATAAAGCAGCCACAACGCGTTATGAACGGTACTAAACGACCAAACACCGAAATAAAATTCTTTTTTTGCTGTATGGCCGTGCATTTTAAACCACAACGCGTTGTCTGCAATTGAGAAACGGCAACTACGCGTTTTGGGCGATTTAAAACGGTCACAAACCGATGTTACTTTTAGTAATTAGCCGGAAAATTAAAAAAATAGTACACTAATATAAGAAAAATAAATTTTTCATTTATACATAAAAATATAAACAAGAAATAAAAATAGAATATAAAATCAGAAGTAACTAAATCATCAATGCAAGTAATAAAAACTAACAAAATAAAGCATAGCACCTCTTTGGACCGACAATTACACTTTTTAGTGTTTACAGTGGCGTATGCCAAATTCTTGTTTTGACCCAAATGAGAGAGATGAGGCTTTTCTCAAAGTTAATGAAGTGCTTAGAACATCCGATTGGTCTATAAAATTTAAATCAGCGAAGGTGAATTCGTTTCGAGCATAAATTCTTTAATTCCCAGTTTATATAAACCGGATTCATTAACCACAGCCAGTACATTTCTGGGAGCTACCCGTCCGCTGTTAACGTCCGGTACTTTGACTACTACATTTTGACCAACCTCGGCAGGAGGTAGTTTTTGACGGGACGACGCTAACATTTTTGCTGCTAGTTTTTCTAATCCCGTTTTAGCACTTTCTCGCTAATCTCTGATTGCATCAACTGTGCTGCAACGACCAGATACAACCCCATCTTCAGTTTTTATTCCGTACTTCACATGTACCTTTAGACTGCACTTTCCACAAGCTTGAAGAATTCCGGAGTCTTCATGTATGGCACATAAGACTGTATTGGATAGATTTTCTTCCGCTTGATGTTCTGGATTGAGCGTATGCATACCATCCAAGACCTTTTCTTCAGTTTCCAGAAATTCGTATGTTTCTTTTTCCAACGCAGAATCTGCCAATCAAATTCTTTACTTACTACCAAACATGGCTTCACAAGGGCTTTTCTTAACTCCATCATGCAACGAGCGATTCATTTTTGCTCTGAATACACCTTAATTCCTCTGACCGTTCTTTGGTATGATTATGTAACATCCATGCTACCAACATATCTCTCACATCTTGGTTAGACCTTTTTATCGATCCTTGACTTTGTGAATGCCTAGGCTTTAGTACCGTCCATAACGCTTTGTGGCTGCTTTATTCGTCCACTGAGCGTTTTCGATGTTTGAGCGTAACATATACATACGATACAAGCAAACTTTACTAGCCCCTTGTCAAAGATATCATTAACGAAACTGTGCATCTCACTTCTTGGTGTGATAACCCAGTTGATTGAATCCAATGTTTTATTGATCAGAGAGCAGTAAAGTCAAAAAAAATTTTAAAAAGAGCAGCGTTGCAGTAGTAATTTTTCAGCAGCCGTGCCACTTACATTTCGTTTAAACTATAAATGTTGTTTAGTCAATTGTTAAAGACAAAAAGATGCCGCGCAAATATATTCTAACATTAAAAATCAGGAAAATCTTCAATACTAAATTTTCCGTATGTTACTGATGCTCGTACTTGACCAACTATGTGGCTTTGTTTATTTGTGCAGGTTACTTATAGCTTATGAATTAATATTTGATGTTGTTCATTGCATCTGAGCTAGACATAATTTGTTCATTTGTTACTACTTTGGAAAATGAAACAATGGTCGAAGATTTTCTTATTGAAATTAATCATCATCACCCCCTTATACCGTTAGATGTTGAGGGCGACGAGGCACCGTACCATGTTGATATTTTATCGTGAGGCACTTATCGAACTGCTGATCAAGGCTAGCGTTGCTTAACCTGAATTATCGCTAGACCGCGACTCCCGCTTATCTACATTAGAATACTGTAATTAAGACATCATTTTCAGTTTAGTACTTAAAAACGCTCTACCAAGTGCATGTTTCAATATTTACTTTAGAAATTCTAGCTGGCAACCCGTAAAAATATTTTAGATTTCATGATATGTTATATTTAACCAAAGCGACCTTTAAGTGCAGCAATAATATTTAAAAAAGGCAACATTCTTTGTAGTATAGTATATTCAAACAAAAAAGGTGAAATTCTTAAAATAGATGCAATATAACCGTGCAAGTTGTTGAAGTGAAAACGCCATAAACATTCTAAATGTCGAGTACATTTTTACATTTCAGAGCTGGTACTCAAATTTTTCAGTATGAAAGAGCGTAGGTGTATTACAATATTCTTTTTAAAATATAAATTCTGTCTGACAAAGAGCAAACCTTGTATAGATTTAAATTCAAATACATTATTCTCAGGTTCAAGGAAGATATTGAATAAGTGAACTGTGAAATCAGAGAAAATGATACGTCTTTTGTTTGGTTTGTTACTTTAATTCTCTTGTAGAAAAGTCGCTGATGTTTTTAATAATAATAACCTTATATTACCAAATTTAAAATTGTGCCCGATTTTCAATTCATGAATAAAATTGAAACGTAATTGATCAAGAACTTATATCTGACTTTTCTTTGTAAACCTTAGATAAATATCATAAAAATAAATATATTGGAATAAATTTAATAAAATAGGTCAGATGTGAATTATTTCCTTTTTTTTATATTTGATAGATATACTACAAGATAATCAGCAAGATCTTATAAATTCTTATCTTTTCACGTAAATTTTCATGGGTAGATATAGGTATTCCCTCAGCTACTATAATAGAACACGAACCTAGCCATCTTCTCAATATCCTGCAGCATAGGGTTCATATAACAATAATTGTGGCGTTCATTTGAAAAACAACCCATGTCCATTTTAACCGAAAATGAACTTTATGCAGATTTTTACAGTACACTGCTGTTCTACAGACTTAATAAATATCAGTGTCCGAGTATGACAAGTTTCGGAAAAATATATAAATACCGCTATTTTCAGGAATACGTAAGCAACATAAATTATGATTGTTGAGTTTTGTATGTAAAAAAAAAATTTAAAAATACAAAAAACCGTATCTATATCCTGTATTTCTTTACAAAATTACTTCGATAAAAAAGAGATCATTAACAAAAACAAACTAAGCAGTTTTTCTAAATTTTCTCAAAGTTATACTTTTTGGACATGGTTGTTTTTTAAATAAACGCATCACAGTGGTCTAAAACACAAATCTAGGTGGACGAAAATATATTAGACTGTCAAACTTTAAAAAATAGTTGTTTACACTTATGAATCATTTGAATAAGTTAATGAATGTGTTTGGAGCTACTTTCATATATACCGGGTGATTCGTTTTCGCGCTAAGGAATTACCGCTGGCTGGAAGGTTTTTCTGGCAATGTTTCATACGAATTGAATAACTGTCAGACTTCTGTAATGCTTTAAAACAAACTAGTATGTAATTTACAAAGAAATCTCGAGTAGAGTTTAAAGAAAGAAAATTACAATGTGATAATGATATTTTTAACTAAATATTAAGTAACGGTGTCTTTAAAGTTACTTCTACAGATTTAATCGCTTTTTTAATATCTGATGCTACCTTTACTTTGCTTTGGACCAGAATATACTTCCTTCAAAATCAATGCTGCATCTCATCTTCCAGCGGATCGTAAATGAATTTTGGAAGCAAATAATATTTCTTCGCAAGTTGCAGTCTGCATTATTGATTCAACTTTTCTTCTTTTGGATTTGTTACTACATTCTTCAAATGTCTTTCTAGATCTTCATCATTGAATCTTTTTCTTTAATTCAATCCCTTTTCCCCAGTTTTATGGATATTTTAAAAAGAAACTACTTTACTAAGCCATTCAGAATTGACTGCTAGAGATCTACGTGTAATTGCTTACGACCAATCTCTTTTTTTATGTGTACAAACGGTCTGGATCCTTTTTTTAACAGGGGTTTTTTTCCTTTGCCTCTTCAACGTTCAAGTATTGCAGAGCACAGTTGGGTACCGTTCTATTTTTCTTCAATGAATTGATTTATCGGCGCCAAACTCAAATAGTTCGTTTCGCAACAACATGACCGATTTTTCTACAGCAATAAAAAACAGGGATATAAGGGGCGAGATCTTTTGAACTAATATTGTTTTATAGTAGATAATAATATATAATTAAGTTTTAGACTTAATACGCGATAATATGTTTTTATAACTCAACTTAAACTTAAATAAAGAAATGCAACATGTTCAAAATTTTGTATTCGATAAAGCGCTGAGTATGACAAATACCTTTTATTTTTCTATAGAATAAATATAAAAATGTAATCTACACACCTTGATCTGAAAATCCCATCTTGCAAAATTAAAATATTTATCACACAAACAATACCACTTCTGTTTTTGTAAACGCTTAAAATAGACTGCAGAAATGGGAAATAGTGTTTATCGACAACCCCTTCGTTTACCTGGGTGTACACAGATGTGGGTTCCGGAAACATCATTATTAGTCATGAACTACAATACTATGGACTTTTATCCACAATTTGGCAAAATTTACCATTAATCTGACAATATCATAAAATATGATTTTGTCCACCTAAAATAGCATTTTATACCACTGCGCATCAATTACAGTAATCTCCCGGCTGAACTCTTAAACCGATAGTGGAAAACTTAAAACCGCTTGTTTAGTGGGAAAATGGTAATTTACACAGAACTAAGCAATATACAAAATTATTATCGATTTTCTAAACTTTAATAGCTTTAAGAAAAGTAAAACGACACCTACATTACAACAGTTAATTGTAGATTTGAGAAAAGAGATGTGAAGCAGTGTGAAGAAAGCATGATATAAAAGAACTAGAGGAGGATGTGGTACAAAAGAAAATAACAATCGAATAAGAGAGTGAAGCATTGAATGATAGAATAGCAAAACTACAGAATACGATAAAAGCACAAAAAGGTTCAAGAAAAAGGATATTATCATTATCTAGGGACCTGGATTAGGTAAGATGAATTAAGAGCGAGGCGTAGGACTACAGGTAGTAGTGAAAGAAGCTTTCAAGGTGGTGAAAAAACAAAGTATAGCAAAACTGGAAGGTTTGGACGAGGAGAAAAGAAGTTTTAGGAAATAAAAATAAATTAAAAGGACATAGAGAATTATTTGGTCAAAGGACAGAAAAAAGTGCAAAATAGCATGCCGCAATTGACTCGAGAGGATGTCACATTCCGTGGTTTGTTCTGCTATATTTGACATTAACACACCAAGCTAAAGAACCCTTTGGAAAAAGTGTAGTTAATATCTTGGTTTATCGTGAAATGAAAGTATGAACAGCACAAATAAAGTAACCATGGAACCACTTGAGCTTCAGTTTTGTAAAGTTAAAGCTGACTTCTATGTTTACGACAAGAAAATCCTTGTAGGAAATACGTAGATAAAAGAATAGAATTAATTTCAAGACCCTTTTCTAATTAATGATGTTTATTGTTCATATATGACGCGATAAACCTGTTAGATGCGAGGTCATGGAGTGTGTTTAAAGGGGAAATGTCCCAATGATATCTTTGCTTAGGTAAATTTTGCATTTCTTAGTGTATGTCAAACTATTGCTGAACTGATGTGCTTAGGTTAAAACACCTGTGCTTGCATCCGCTATTTGACTACCTGTTTTAAACTCTGCGCCTACTAAATAGGAAACCTCAAAGATACACTAGTGTATACTGTAATAATTCTACTTCACATGTCAAATAAGACGTCACTACTTATGCAGGGTGTTTCAGAAAACATCGGAAACTGCTTAATTGAAGATTCCTTGACCAAACATAAGACAAACATTTTATATAAACATAGGTCCAAAACGGCCTCATTTTTAAGATACAGGTTGCCGCCGTGCTCTGTCATAAATTAACAATATATCAGTTAATTCACCAAACGAATAATCTACAAAAGGCATTTCAAATACTTGTTACTTACTTACAAAGAAACAATTTTAAATAGACGTCAAAAATAATAATTACTTGACCTGAGTAATCGAGGCTAACTTCCTTTGGCGGTTTTTTTAATATTCCAAAGAGGCCAAAGCACTCTTTAATGTTGTGGTTAAGACTAAACGGATGAGATTATTGAGTTGAATCAAGGGTACCTTTTTCCTTTCATACCCTGCATCTTAAAAATGGACATGTGTTTATATGAAATTTTTATCTTAGTTTTGGCCAAGGAATCTCCAATTAAGCGATGTCCAATGTTTTTTTAAACACCCTGTATATATTTTTACCGGAATAGTCAGTATTGAATGTTTTTACGTGACTTGTCAAATAAAACATCATTTTCTGGAACATAAATCGTATGGGAAAGCGTGACACGTCAAATGAACCCGGACAAAATAGCCCCGTCAAATAAGCCCCGACAAAATAGCCCGCTGACAGAATAGCCCATGCCAAAACAGCCCCGACAAAATAACCAGTAAAAAAAAGAATTTACATTTTTCTGTATTCTTCTATTGAACGATGGAATAAAAACTTGAAATGCTTAAGTTTATGCTTTTGGACATACAGTGAATTAGTGAGAAAGATTAAATAATATTGGGAATATTAAAATATTAAAAATTATGATACTACACTACAATAATATACAGGATGTGTATAAATTAGCGCATTAGCTACAGTGGCGACATTCCTTGTAAAATTCTGAGTCGAAAATGTTAATACCAAAATGTTGTACCGTGCTTTCTATGTCTGCACAAGGTTCTCAAAGTTTGAATATGCAGTCTTTTAATCAGCCTTATTACTCAATAATTTCTTGGCTAATATACTCCAACTTCAATTAAAAAAAGGTTTTAAAGATTATTTTTTGCATACATTGCCTCTTTTTCTTAAAATTGCATGTTTAACATTTCTTCATTGACACATTTTTGTGCGCCGTACAACATTTTGCTATTAACATTTTTGACGCAGAATTTTACAAGGAATGTCGCCACGTGTAGCAAATCCGCTAATTTATACACACCCTGTGTAGGTGTAATATAGTAGGTGTATAGTAACTTATAATCTAATTATTCCATTCTTCATTTCTAATGGGTTTAAGCCGGCTATGATTAGCATGTAACTAATCACTTATCTAATAATAATATCTTCATTAGGACTACTTTCTTTTCTTTGGGCTATTTTGTCTTGGTCTATTTTGTTGGGGGCCATTTTGTCAATGGATTGTTTTGTCGGAGTTGTTTTGTCTCGGACTATTTTGTCGGTACACCATGGAAAAGGCTTACTATTGCAGAAAAAAATATTTACTAAACAGTTTTCATTAAATTTTATTATTCCTTCTTATTTAAGGAATATTGTTTTTCCATTAACATTTCCAAAATTAAAAGTTTAAGGCGACGACTAAGTAATAATTATAGAAAATACATAAAATTACAAGCTTTTCACAGGTACCAATGGGAATGTGATGAGTCATTTCCTTATTATTTTAAATTCATCCGGTTAGTCACAAAACCCCTCTGGAACTCAAAGCCCGATTTGTTTTTAGTTTTTCCCTATTTCGTACTCGTATGTCACATCTAGTAGGGTAAATACAATAATGTTTAAACCCATCCCCTCTCCCTAGATATAAATATCTCAGGCTGAGACCAATGATTTATGCTACTCTTTCTTTAACGAGAGATCAAAACTTGTTTGTGACTGAAAGAAATTTCCCTCCAAGTGGTAACAACTAGTTAATAATAAATGGCAATATATTAATAAGAAAGAGACGTTAGAACGAAAACGGACTTAATGAGATAAGACAAATCAGGCAGAAAATAGATAAACATAATAACGTGATTAAATTGGAAATACAAAAAGTAAAAGTAAAAATAACTTGGGCAAGCTTAAAAATTTAGAACAAATATCAAAAAGGTATGATATAGACTTTATAAATGTTCAAACTACGAGATAGAATGACACGATAGAGATAACGGTTGTAATCGCAAGAATTTAAGTTGGTTTTATGGTACACAAGAAATATAAACATAGTGTGATATTATTAAATGTATTGTAATGCACATAAACGCAGATACACCAACAGAAGAAGTTGTCTTTGTGTTTAGAATAAATAACGCTTTTCACATAAACAGCAACACTAAGTACATCAAAATTTTCAAGTTTTAATATTTTTCCTTATTTTTACTCGAGAATGTTTTGTTTTTATTCACCTGCATCAACAATGTTGCAAACAATAAATCTTTGTATTTTTGCTTACGTTAGCAAAGTTTGAGCTAAGAAATCGTGGAGTTGGAAACAATTGCCGTGGACGTTTCTGGCTTTTCGCACGCGAGCTATCGCGGATATACCGAATTAGTCTATCTATGACGCCGTATACGTCACAGTGACAATTTTCAGGTGCAAGAGAATAGCTTGGGAATACAATAAACGTGTATCGATAACTAGGTAGAGTATTGAGAACTTGTTACGCGTGTAGTGAAGGAACAATTCAGAAGTAGCACGTATTTCCTATACAATAACTAATAAAGATAAATATGAGAGTTTTACCCAAACGGAATCACGAATATTCCGCTCTGCAGGATAAGAAGATTGGAGATTCGTCACGAAATAAATTTCGTTGTCTGAATACATCAGTTTCCCATTCTAAATCACGCCTGCTGCTTTTAAAGTCTGCAAAATCAACCGTTTAAAGTTAAAGTTGAAAAATAAATTAAAGCACTATTGATGAATGTCACTTATTCCAATGTGAAGAAATGTTCCAATATAAATTTTTATGGCAGTGCTATTACGGCACTGACAATTTAAAACAACGTCTGTAGAATCAGAAATATTCTACGTAGTGGGTCGCCCGAAATAAAGAGTGTAGCTGCCCTGGAAAAGATGGATGGTCTACGAGAGAAATTAACAACAGGTTGAATTTAGAAAGAAGAGCATTCTACGATAAAAGACAACTACTGACATCTAAAAATATATCAATAAAAACGACGAAACTGTTTATTCAGACATATATATAGAGTATAGCTTTGTATTGGTGTGAGACGTGAACTATCAGTAAGATAGACAAGAGAAAAATTGAAGCTTTTGAATTGTAGTGTTATAGACGAGCCTTCAAGATTAGCTGGACACAAAGAAAAACAAATGAAGAAGTATTAGAACAAGTGGGGGATAAAAGGAAAATATGGAAACACATAGTAGAAAGGAGAAAACAATTAATAGGTCATACTCTGAGAAGAGAAGGACTATTAAAGACAATAATCGAGGGCAAAATAGATGGAAAAATCCCCAGAGGAAGGCCTCGACTACGATACATAAAACAAATAATGGAAGACACAGGAAGCAGAAGCTATGAAGAAATGAATCAAAAAGCTTCTGACAGAATGAAATAGAAAGCTGCGTCAAACCAGTCTGCGGACTGATGATTGAGGAGGAGGACTTGGGAAAGACGAAATTAGATAATAGGACAAATTACCACCAGTATATATTAGGATTAGCGGTTCAATCGTTGGGTTGTTATTCATAAGTTTATCGATTGCATCAAAGAAAGTTCAGCTTTTACAATTTGACTGAATTGGTACTGCATACAAAATAATTCTAATTACTACATATCCTTATCTGTTGATTGTACTTTGTTCACGATAAACAACATTGTCTTCTATGCAAAGGGTACAATCTCCACCAAAAAAGGATGATTTGCAACTTCATCCCAAGCTAATTCTTCAAAATTACATTAACACCACGTATAATAATAAGTCCCGCCTATAATTCTTAGTAGATTGCACAGTGATGTTAAGAATAAAGAATAAATTTACAAGACCCCACTTTGTTTACCCTTTGAAGTTATTTTAAGCATAGTAAACACTTGATCTACGTAGTGCGGCTGGCTCATGTCAACGTATTGCTGTTAATACATTCCAATAAAGTGATGTTCGTATTGACTTCTCGTTTCCACAAATTTAAACTACATTTTTTTCTTCCTACTTCAAAAATTCGCAACCGTAACACACTTATTTCCAAACTATACTATACGATTATTATTTTTCTTCTAATTCATTACTCTCTTCCCTCCGATCGATATTTATTGCAATTTCCATAAAAGCCGAATCATTCCAAGTTAATGCAAAAACATTATTTTTTATATCTTCATTAATGGATCTTTTGACAAACAACTAATTAGTTTCAGTAAGGAATTTTTTGTTTAAAATATGTTTTAGAACGAATTTCAATTTACGTATATCGTATATCTGGTTATTAGAAAATGTATTTGCTACGTTTCAGTAAATTAGAATTGACTGCTGATTAAACACCGCACAAATTCACGCAGTTAATATTGACCATTTTATTGAAAATAAAATCGAACAGTGTGCGATAGATACTTTATTTAACCTAGTGTTGGCAGTTTTAGACTACAGGGACAGAACCTCCACTTAACAGTAAGTGATAAAATCAACCTTCATGTAAAACGAAGTTAGAGGACCGTCGGATAATTAATAAATTAGGGCAATATTACAAACCCAGCGTAATTAAATTAAATGCGACAGGTGGATTACGCTTTTATATTATGAAGCTTCCCTACATCAATCAACTTTAGTCAAAAAATCCTAATTATAGACGAAGAAAATAATCTGGTGTTTTCAGTAAAGAATATTGTATTGCTATTCTAGTCTTGTGGTGGAACACGTGCTTATGTTCAACAAATATCTTGCAGATAAACTGTTAAAGTTATTCGAATGAAGGGAAACTTGAATTTGCATAATTTGTAAGAAATGGAAGTACTTGTATGTCTACTAGATCAAACGCAAAAACCAATCCAAATCTACATTCTCTATTACTATCAAAGGTAGTTTACATAAAGTTGTTGTTTTATTGTTAAAATCTAGAAAAAAATTACCAACCGTTTAGTGCTTTAAAAGGGTTTTCATTTATTACGTAAAATGTTAGGTAGAATTTCTATTAACATTTTTGTCTTACTTTTGAATTATTCCATAGATGTAGCATTTTTCTTTGTTTCCACAATTGTTCAGATAATTTGGTTCAGAAAAAGACAAGGTTGTTCATTAAGATAAAGCTCGCCGGAATTTTTTGACATAACGCTATTGAATAGGCATACGAAAAATCCACATTGAAACGATACTGCTACACGGTAAAAAGGGAACTGGAGGATCACGACAGCAACCAGAGCTACTACTTCTTGCTAAATTACCTTCTTAATGTTGCCCCATAAAAAAAAAATCTAGTTTTGTCAAATGCGGTAATCTTGCTGGCCAAGCCACTGGCCTACCTCGACCAATTCAACGACCATAAAACCGATCATTATGACTGAAATAAGCTGGACACCCGTCTTGCTGAAACCACATCCAATTTTGAATTTGTTGGGAAACTTAGCAATTCATTCAAATGTGTTATTAAGAAATCTAAGTAAATTTCATCATTTAGATAGTTATTAAAAAATTTCCCAGTATTCCTGCCCATACATTTAAACACCAACGGTGCTGGTACGCCGCTGGTCCTGTAAAATGAGAGTTCACTTGTGTTATAATAGAGCGTATTATGGCGGTTTCCATTGCCATTTTTATGGAAAGTGGCTTGGCCGTTAAATAGAACATTATAAAAAAAATTGGTTCATTTTGCGCTGTATTGATAACTCAATGACAGAATTCCATTCGTTCCGCAAAAATCGTCTTCCAACAATTCCTGGTGTTTTCTGTTTTTATTATTCTTGACACAAAAGTTTGACATACCGATTTCCCTACCTACTTCTCTGATACTTTTAGACGGATTTTTACGCTTAGAAGGCGCCGAAGCGTATTTTCTTCATTTAGCTCTTTCCTACTTTTCATATTCCATCTAAAGTGTTTTACTATTATTAATTTTAATCAAATAAAATATTTATAATTAACTCAAATACCTTCCCTGTTTTCCTGTTAGCTCAGTTTAATGGAACACTCTGTATATTAATTTGATTTTATTAAGCAATTTTATTCCATTTAAAACTTGAAAAATCTAGTAGTTTTTTCAAATTATATTTTTAATGAAATGTACAAAATAAGGCTCGTTTAAAACACACTCAAGCAATCTTTTCAATTTGTAAATAAAAGACAAAATGTTTTTATATTTACCATATTGTAGGTATCGCATTGGTTTGTTTTTATACCTTATTTTGCCATGTCAAAAATTAATAAAAGAAGTTGCC
>Ga0115848_100644_pt1 | contig 14198 bp, 15 predicted proteins | sample InSIn3gowninarea_FD_83862 | JGI IMG/M metagenome (GOLD analysis project Ga0115848, IMG submission 83862) | reverse complement strand
GAAAACCTTCTTGATCTCTTGACACTGACATCTTGCTCGATCTCACAGAGTATTCAGCCAACATGCCTACCTCTGCTCCCCACGTCAACAATGACGGATTTTATGACTAATCCATGAGATGTAAATGTATTAAGTAAAGAATTAAACGCTGACCTCGACACGGCCCTCGGAGCCACCCTTCTGGAGGGCGGGGAGAAGGTAGGTGATGTCATCCCAGGGGTGTCTGTACAGACCAGTGCGGAGTCTCTTCTGGTCGAGGTAGTGGGCAATGAGACCAATGGAACGACCAAGGACGAAGAGACCGTTGAGGACACCCATCTTCATGTAGTCCTCAACCTCCTCGGAAGAGAAGGCACCGCAGTTGCGCATCAGGTCAACGAAGCAGACAGCAACGCAACCGTCGACGTTGAGGATGAGGTTGTCCTTCTTGGAGGTGGTGACAGTCTCGACGGCAATGGCGTAGTCGAGCAGCTTGGTGCTGGGGAAGTGCTTCTTGGCGAACTCCTTGACGAGCTCGACACGGAGATCGGGGTTGTTGCGGGACTTGACACGGTGACCAATACCGGGGACTGTGCATAGTTAGCGAGGCTGTTCGACATTACAGGTACAATAAAAGGTTCACTTACTCAGCTTGTTCTCCTTGCGCATGGTGTCAACGAAGTCACGGGGGCTCATGCCCTTGTCGAAGGCCTTGGTGAACTCCTCAGCAGCGCCGTCCAGGGCACCACCGAAGCGAGAACCGATGGTCAGGAGACCAGAGACGAGAGCGCTGATCAAGTCCTTACCGGCACGAGTGGTGATGATGGTGTTCATGGCACCAGACACGGCAGGACCGTGGTCAGCAGTAAGCATGAGGACCATCTCAAGGAACTTGCTGGCGTAGGCAGGGAGGCGGCGGCGGAACCACAGAAGAGACATAACACCACCAATGCCAATGTCCTCACGGAAGACATCAGAGATGGGCATACCGGCGTAGAGGAGCTCCTGGCCACGGTCGTCGGAGATGGTGGAGATGAAAGCAGCGGGCTTACGGACGAGACCCAGCTCCTGAGCCCAGGAGTAGTCGATGGGGATCTTAGGGACGACAGGCTCAGGCTGGGGCTGGACGATACCCTTCTTGACCTGGTCATCGTAGACCTCCTTGAGGGTCTGGGGAAGGTCCTCGAAGGTCTCGGGGACGAAGATACCGGCCTCACGCATGGCCTTGTTCTTGGCAACAGCAGTCTCGAGGTCGGAGTTGGCAGAGGCACCAGCGTGACCGAACTGAACCTCGGTCTTGAACATGCTAGCGCAGGTACCGATGGCCCAGGCGACGATGGGCTTGGTGATAGTGCCGTTCTTGACGGCCTCGATGACGCGGTACTCCTCAACACCACCGACCTCACCCAGCAGAACCAGGATCTTGCACTCAGGCTCAGCCTGGTAGCGGAGCAGGTGGTCGATGAAAGTGGTACCGGGGTAGCGGTCACCACCAATGGCAACACCCTCGTAGACACCGTCGGTGGTCTGGGAGATGATGTTGTTGAGTTCGTTGGACATACCACCGGACTTGGAGACGTAACCGACGGAACCCTTGCGGTAGAGCTTGGAGGCAACGATGTTGTCCATCATACCACCAGTGTTACCGATCTTGAAGGCACCGGGCTTGATACCACCGACGGTAGCAGGTCCGATGATGGTGATGCCCTTCTCCTTGGCCTTGACCATGATCTCACGAGCGCGCTGTTCTGCTGTTAGCGGAGAACAGCATGACGTCTGTTGGATGCAGAACTTACTCTCTCGGGGACACCCTCGGCAATGATGGCAATGGAGCGGATCTGGGGGCACTCCATGAGCTCCATGGTGGAGCTGTAGACGGAACGGGAAGAGGCGAAGTTGACAACGGTGTCAACGTCAGGGTGCTTGGCCATGGCCTTGGAGACATCCTGGTAGACGGGGAGAAGAGTCTCGCTGGTACCCCAGTACCTGTAATTGCATCAGTATCTCAATTCAGGAGATGGGACCTGGTTTGCCATACATCTTGCTCACGAACTGGCCACCGAAGGTGTAGATGATACCGGCGACGGAGGGAGTGGAACGCTTGCAGATGAAGTCGAAGTCAAGCATACCCTGGACAGCACGGGGCTGCATACCACTGTGGGAGAGGTTGTCAGCCAGAGCAATTGAGCACGACTATAGACCACGACTTACTATACGAAACATCTCGTCTTGTTGTGGAAGAGGGCGTTGCTGAGGGGAGAGCGCACACGGCTGGGGGGGTCGAAGCGGGTGATGTTGTCGTTGGCGGAGGCGCCATTGGCGGTGTTGACGAGGGGAGCAGAGGTAGGCATGTTGGCTGAATACTCTGTGAGATCGAGCAAGATGTCAGTGTCAAGAGATCAAGAAGGTTTTCATTAAAGCGGGTGCTGAGTGGGAAGAATCCGTGGGAGGGGAAATGCATCCGCCATGGTAATAATAATATATTGGAACAAAACCCACATACCTGTCAACAGAGTTGGGAATAGGAGAAAGGATTAAAGGAGGATATTATTAGGTAGGTATGGGAGGTATAGATAAATGAAGTAGTGACAAGCCGCTTCGTGAGACTGCGACCTGAACACAAAGGAGGAAGTGTGGTTTAGGGATGGTAGAGGGAGAAGGAGGGAGAAGAGAAGAAAGAGTAGGAAGCTGGAAGAGAGAGGCAACCAGATGGAGAAATGAGAAATTGGAGGGAGGGAGGAGGAGGAGAAAGGAAGTGGACTGATGGGAAAAAGACGGGAGATGAGAGAAAAACAAGATGTAAGATAAAAAGAAAATGGAACGGACAAAAAAAAAAGTAGCTAAAGGAGGGGACGATATCGGGAAGCTTGATGGGGGGGTAGAAAAATTATGGGGCCAAGTGAGGAAAGAGCAGGTACATAGTACCGAGTTGGTATGGGCGTATGAATGGGGTTCGTATCGATCGTACCATACAGTATCAATGATCCTGGCGCAGGCAACTCTTGGTCCGAAACAACCCAGTTGGGGAAATCTCGACAAGGATGGATGGATCACAAATGGGTCAACTTCGCTAGAATAGTAGCAGCTATGGGGAGGGGCGTTTCACTCGACCGGACTAGTGGCGAGCAACCCGAAATGACATTGCGCAGTCAGAAGCCGATTCTCGTCTATAGTTTTGAGATTGGGAGATGGAGAGTGAAAGATTGATTGATCCTTACGGAGTCCGGAGTCCGGAGTATAGTATCTACTATGCTCACAAGCCGGGTGAATCAAGCAATTAGTGAAAGATTCCAACGCCCAACAAACTCCGTGGGGGGATTGATTGACCGATCACTATACTACTGTACCTACTATCTACTGGTGACTACTGTCACCTGTTCGGCTAACTCATCGGAGGACTCCGTTGGACTGCCAAAAAGGAGGTTGTAGGCAAGAATCGGAGCATGCAGAAATGTCTTGAATCAGTTTAGTATATGTTTAAAAACCGAAATAGACCGTCTGAGCGACACCGAGACCACGGTTCTCCGTATTACGGGGGCAAGGGCATTCTGATTGATACTGCGTACACATCGAACCGGGAGGTGGTTCTGGTGGTCTGGTTGGGGCTAAAGCGGGTGGATCCTACATCCGTCTGCTGGATCAGCAAACTGGAGGTCCCAATTGCGGCCAGGGACTGGGCCGATGCGTATGCACGAGGCCCCGTAAATTCATAGGAGGTTTTCTTTCCATTTCGCTGGCTTGCTCACCGAAAGATCAAACGGCGGTATACTACGGATAATTACTTGGAAAGTATGAAAAATATGCTTCTGGAATCATACGGGCACCTACCCAAGTAGGTATATCGCCCTTCCCATCTATCTGTGGTATGTACCTTAGGTTTAGGCTTCCAGCATATTGTATGTAGATACTAGATAGAGTAGTGCTGCCATGTTACCATCCCCTCTAATACATACATGACAGTTATACTACTACCACACTACTACAGTCGTAGATAGCAAGCAGGGGTACCTGAATTCAGAACTATCCAGAACAAATTACTAGTTATTTGGTGGGAAGAATCATGGTTTATTCCCGTAAAGTAAAGTAAAGTATGGGGAAATGTGAGCCGGGGAAGTTAAGAAAACCACAAACCCCATTACATCATCGAGCAGGACACGTTATCTAGTTTCAATGTGATCAGGCATGTTTAGGTTGTCCAGCTAACACATCTGCCACTATCATTGCATTATTGGAGGTTGTAAGAAAATCCTGGTTACGAGCCATTCAGCCATTCGGGACAGGGGGGTGATGGTGATGGTGGTGTCGTCAACAAAACGAAGAGCGTCAAGCAAAGTACCCAACAAAAAAAGACGCAAGAGTCGAACAAGCCATTCTGGTGATTGTAGGGGGGGCTTCAGTATTGAGGCTACAGCGTAGGGCAGATACTGCGAGTCAAATACTCACGAGAATGGCTTCCGAGGATCCCCAACGCCGCCAATCCCGGCTGACAGGATGGGTCTTGGGCCGACCCGCTTTTTCTTACGGCGGCTCCACCGAATCTCAACAAAGTCCGCTGGCTGCAGCATCGCAACCCGCTAAGCCCCTTGTATTGCCCGAGCTCGGCCCTGATCGTACTCTGTATCCGCTGTATCAAGGCGGTTTTGGGTGGTTTTTGGTTTTTACTGTGGCTTCAGTTGATCATTCCATCCCCAATCCTCACTCCATCTTCGGACCCCAAAAAATTTGCTTCGTCGAAACTTCTCCTCCCACTCCCCCCTCCCCCCCTCCCTCCTTTCCTTCCTAGTACCCTCCTTTCGCCGGCCGTCACTTATCATCACCGACTAATCGGCGCGCTTCTCTTGCAATACTCCGTTTAGGTTCTTTTTTTTCCTTCCCGCTTTGTTTCTTCTTTTCCTCTTCGTCCTCCCCTCCTCCCATCCTCCCCCTCTTACTCTTTACTTCCCACTCTCCATTTTATTCTTGCTCCCTCCTTTTGGTTGGTGATTTCTTCCAGACCTTCCAAAAATTCAAACACTCCAATTCCTTTCTCCTTCTCCCTCTTTCTCTCTATCTCCCTCTACATACATCTTCCTCTAGGTATACCTCTCAGCCATTCCGGGATTCACTTCCCACCTCTTCCCAAAACCATTGCTCTGCAGCTTCTTACATGTCTGTCTAGTATAATTATACCTCTCCTCTTTCACCTATACAATCATCATGTCCGCCAAGTCGATCCTCGAAGCTGATGGCAAGGCCATCCTCAACTACCACCTCACTCGTGCTCCCGTCATCAAGCCTACTCCCCTCCCTCCGTCCTCCACGCACAACCCTCCTCCTAAGCTCGCCTCCCTTTACTTCCCCGAAGATGTTGCCGTCAAGGATGTCCTCGACCAGGCTGAGGTCCGCTACCCCTGGCTGTTGACCCCCGGTTCCAAGTTCGTGGCCAAGCCCGACCAATTGATCAAGAGACGTGGAAAGAGTGGCCTTCTGGCCCTGAACAAGACCTGGGCCGAGGCCAGGGAATGGATTGAGGCCCGTGCTGCCAAGGACGTTCAGGTTGAGACGGTCACCGGCGTTCTCCGTCAGTTCCTCGTTGAGCCTTTCGTTCCTCACCCCCAGGAGACTGAGTACTACATCAACATCCACTCCGTGCGTGAGGTAAGTTTGTTTTTATTCTCCGCCGTTTGATCGGCGCCCTCCGTCGCTGCGGGGTAGCAATGCTAATGCACCATGTTAGGGTGACTGGATCCTTTTCACCCACGAGGGTGGTGTCGATGTTGGTGATGTGGACGCCAAGGCTGAGAAGCTTCTCATCCCCGTCAACCTGGAGAAGTACCCCTCCAACGAGGAGATCGCTGCTGCTCTCCTGAGCAAGGTGCCCAAGGGTGTCCACAACGTCCTCGTTGACTTCATCTCCCGCCTCTACGCCGTCTACGTTGACTGCCAGTTCACCTACCTCGAGATCAACCCTCTGGTTGTCATCCCCAACGCTGATGCCACCTCGGCTGATGTTCACTTCCTCGATCTGGCTGCCAAGCTCGACCAGACTGCTGAGTTCGAGTGCGGTACCAAGTGGGCCATTGCTCGTAGCCCCGCCAACCTGGGTCTGCCCACCCTTCCCTCCAGCGACAAGGTCAACATTGACGCTGGTCCCCCGATGGAGTTCCCCGCTCCTTTCGGTCGTGAGCTGAGCAAGGAGGAGAAGTTCATCTCCGAGATGGATGCTAAGACCGGTGCTTCCCTCAAGCTTACCGTCCTCAACGCCAACGGCCGTGTCTGGACCCTCGTTGCTGGTGGTGGTGCCTCCGTCGTGTACGCTGATGCCATTGCCTCTGCTGGCTTCGTCAGCGAGCTCGCCAACTACGGTGAGTACTCCGGTGCTCCCACCGAGACCCAGACCTTCAACTACGCCCGTACCATCCTCGACCTGATGCTGCGCTCTCCCATCCACCCCGACGGCAAGGTCCTCTTCATTGGTGGTGGTATTGCCAACTTCACCAACGTTGCCTCCACCTTCAAGGGTGTCATCCGCGCTCTGCGTGAGGTTGCCCCCGTCCTGAACGAGCACAAGGTCCAGATCTGGGTTCGTCGTGCTGGTCCCAACTACCAGGAGGGTCTCAAGAACATCAAGGCTGTTGGTGAGGAGCTTGGCCTCAACATGCACGTCTACGGCCCTGAGATGCACGTCAGTGGTATTGTGCCCCTTGCTCTCCTCGGCAAGAAGACCGACATCAAGGAGTTCGGTTCCGCGTAAAAAAATGAAAATACAGGGCACGTTTCACTGAATTCTAATTAATTTAATTTCCTATGAGAATCTTTTTCATTTCTTCTCAATGCATGGCATGATATGGTTGTTTACGCTATCTTGTTAACTTGTTTCTTTTTTTTATTGACGGTACAAACGGTTTGCCCAGCTTTACACTGCAGGGCAAGTGGAAGAGGGGATACTCGTTCTGGAGTTGATGTTGTTTAGACTTAAGATAGTCGTTAATAGAACGATATGATCTATGACTGTCATTGGAGCCATGTATCCCACAATTAACATATGATCGTATGCATGTAATAAGGCATTGAAACGCTGGTAATTATCATGCGTCCGTATTCTTCAACCCCAGAACGCACAACCCCTCCCTGAATAATCCACAGTATAGGCACATAGGATACTATGGGAATTAAATTACCCTACCACCCTTACCCACCTACCTCACACGTGGACTGCATATATACAATATGACACATCACAACCGCACAACAACACCAATAACAAAGCTACCCTAAAACCAACCAGCACAGCAAATAAGGCACACACGCATACACACAGACAGGACAGCACCACATCCACCTCATGCACACGCAGGTCCCAACCAAGGAACCAAGTCTACAACTTACATATGTTAAGTAAGTTAGTATGTAAGTATGTAAGTATGATAAATACACAATACATAACATACATACATACAAACAAGTAATCCTCCGTAACAAAAGGAAGGGGAAGTCCAAATAAACTACAAAACCGGTGCCACACCTAATCTCTCTCACTTCGGAAAGCCTAAAACCCCAGATCCACAGGGCTGCAAGGGTAAGAAAAGAAAAAAAGAATAAGATAAGATGAGCTTGATTTTTCTCGCGTGGCTAACACTTTAATTGGAAAAGGATTTTCCTTAGCCAGGGGAGGGGGGGGGGGATGGTTGTGTAGTGTGGCTTCCGTACGTCCGAGACGGGACGCGGATGGATGGAACGGATACCTATTTAGTAGTACTTACTTAGTATGATGGATGAGTAGGTGGTGGTGGTGAGTGGTGGACGGATAAGCTTACAGCCTATGAGATGGCATCGATTAGAACGGGACGGGCCTTGCCTTTGCGTAGATGGGGAATTCATTACTTAGGTTACTTCCTTTTGGGGCTTTGAGGGCCTTGAGGGGCCGAGGATGGGTTTTAATTATTAATTTGTATGGAGCTGGTTGTTGGGTTGATTAGATTGGATCTTATCAGTTTCAATTCTTTTCTTTTGTGTTCTGTTACTACGTAGGTTTCTGTGTGCGGTTTTGAGTGGTTGTTTACTACATACTCTGTTACCGAGGTAGTAGCTAACTGAAGGTGGTATATATACTCAACCCTTGTTCGTGATGTAGGATCGGGGATGTTGTTTAGAGGCATGCTATGCTTTAGTCTATTGCTGAAAGAACAAGTTGATCCATGTTCATGACTGTTGGAAGTGCAGCGCGTTGCTTCGCGTCTACTAGTAAGTATTAAATTGTCGCCTTTGGTTGGTCGGAGTGTAAGTACGCGGGTAGTATATAAATCCGCACTCTGCTTGTCATTTTATATACTTAGTCTTATATACTATCGGCACATCACCACGCCAGGGTATTGAACCCCACGAGGTGAGAAACTCTCTGGAAACTGTACGATGAGTACTAGGCAATTCTTCAAGTGATAGAAGAGATATATTGAGCAACTACTACCTTAAATAACCCATGAACAGAATCCGTACGAGTTATGCAGACTACTACACTACATGAGTCTTAACCAAGTCATTTATACAATCTTCGAATGTTGATTTCTATAGCGCTTGCGCTGAGTGACATAGTACCAATTTATCCTAATCAGACCCAGGAGAGTAGTTAACCCCTCGACAACCCATCAAGCTTGAGCGAGCAATTCTTCAATCTTTGCTGACTGATCTCCACCACCCCCGGGTTTTATCAGCGTTGAATATGTTTCACTACCCGATCGTTATCTTATTAGAAAGATGCAGGGTTCTGTGTCTGACACATTCTTCTACCTACATTGGGGTGATATCGTTGATAAAGGTGTTGATAAAGTTGATGACGATGGTTATTCTGTCTGGTTTTACGACATCTGATTCACCGAAATGTCATTCCCCTTGCTGACTATCGCCGAAGTGGTACTTTTCAGATGCTGAATGATTACCTACGCGTCTCTTTTTCATGGGGGTCAAGACGGCGGGTCGATGCAGTCTGATACGCCTATTCAGCTGGCTACGAGTTTGGAATACCGCCTGTTTTGAGATAAAGATAGAATGAACATTTAGTTTACGAAGAAATAAAGGTGGTCGAACGGCTGCCCTTTGACTTGACGATACTGGAAAGTCTATTCTTGCCACATTATCGGTCTTGTTGGACGGAACGGTAACGTGCAGATGATTCTACCCCAGAAGTTTGTCGTACTCAATATGAGAAAAATAGCAGAGAGGAGATTATCATATCTGATTACTTGCCCTCATCGCGCCAGACAATGTAGGACAGGATGATTGCTATATTTAAAAGTACATCGTGTGGTATGTAAACAGTCATTTCACGCTTTCGATAATAAATGCCAGACAAGACGTTAGCCCAAGATGATTAGGAGGGACGACAAGTCCCTCCTGATACCTCTTCGGTGGTTCTTTTTTTGATTATGAGTTTTTTTCCCGGAGTTGGAAGGTTGAAGCTCATGATTTTGCGTAGGAGGTATAGTACAAGTGATTCGGCCTTAACCCGTGAACAGAAAGACAACGGAGCTGAATATCATTTCACTCGTCCAATTTACTCTTGGATCTTGGCAAGGATCCTGGAAGCATTCGTCAGTATACAATGATTATTCAGAGCATAGTGGCAAGGGTGTGCATACTCATGGTCGCGGAAAAGAGTGTACTCGTCCTCACCGACCTTGACGGCGCTGCCACCGAACTATATCACAAACTCGTTAGTATATGTGTTAATCAACAGCACATCAATCTGCGCGATGGACCAGTGCTTCGCTTCTCGCATCGGATGGCCACGGATCGGACGGTCGACATACCTGAGGGATCAGGACACGGTCACCGGGAGCAACGCTCATGGGGAGGCGCTGGCCGTTCTTGTCGAAGACACCGGGTCCAACAGCGAGGACCTTGGCCTCGTTCTGCTCCTTGACGCTGCTCTCGGGGAGGAAGATACCGGAGGCGGTCTTGGCCTCGGGCTTGACACGCTGGACCAGGACGCGGTCGAGGAGGGGAGCAAGGCTCTTGACGTTGCGGAGGAAAGACTAATCAAGCAATCAATACATTAGTAATGGCCAGAGATAGGTTGATTGGCGATTAGGGATGGCAATCCCGTCGGAAGGGGATGGACGTTGATGGGTGAAAAAAGTTCATTCGGAGCTCTACAGCATCCGGTATCAATTGCAATAACATACCATTGTGATAAGAGTGTGTATAGAAGTGCCGGGCACGAGGAACAGCGTATATTCAAGTAGGAGCGAGAGGAGATGGAAGCAAGTTGGGGACGTGGAGAGCAAAAGAAGAAGAGGAAGCGGCCGGGGAAAGAAGATCTGATCTGGACTCGCGAGAAATTTCCAGAATGCCAAGACCGACAGCTTCCATCCTCTCTGCCGAGGGTATCACCACTTCTTCGCTCTTCTTCCCTTTCATTCTGAGCACAGCGTTCTCTTTTCCAATGTGCTTAACTCGCTGGACTATTACAGATAAATGCTGTTTTTTTCTTTACGAGATTGAGAGTACTCGGTCCTGGTGGCTGATGATGAGCAACAATGACACTGCACTCGATTAGTAGCTCCCTTTCCCCGAGCAACCCGACCCCAGATCCGCACAGGAAGCTTAGCCTTCGGGAGTAATTCATTTATGATCAAGTTCACTACTTTTCTAGGACCCTGCTCGAATCGCCAATGCTGAGCTTTCGACAAGGTATTCGTTATTCTAACCAGGTCGCAGCTTCAGATATACCTAGCTTTACCATCTTCTCCCGCGACCCCGACCAAAGCCGCCTCCGTATCCCATCTGAGGCTGGCCACCACCTTGCCCACCAAATCCGGGTTGACCTTGTTGTCCGCCGCCTGCGCCGGGTTGCCCACCCATCATGGCCTGCGCATGCTGCATAAATGCCATAGGATCCATGGATGAGGGGTCCAGACCTTGCGACATCATGCTCGTCAGCATGCCTTGCATCATCTCTTGTGACATATCCGGCATTCCAGGCATGCCGGGCATAGGAGGTGGTGCGCTTCCTGGAGGCCCTCCAGGTCCCGGAGGACCACCGGGCATCGGCGGGAGCCCCATGCTTAAGAAAGCCTGCATATCATCCAATTGTTTCTTCTGATCTCCAATTTCCTTGCGTAGCTCCTGTTGCTTCAACACATAGCTGGCCCACGTGAACTCGTCAAACCCGTAATTGAAATAATCTGTAATGTCGGAGCCTGGCCGCCTCCAAGGCTTGTCGTCTTCTGGGAAGTCGGTGTCCATGTCTGTTAGCATAATCGGTTTACCGGTCGCCGGATGGACAGGGTTCGCGTGGACATCGATGTTCGACGCATGGACTGGAGGGTAGGCGGAACCGGGTTTCTGAGGGACCGCAGGCTTTGCAGCAGCAGGCACAGGGGTAACGGATTCAAGCTTAGGGGTAACGGTGGGCGTTATTGATTTTGATATCGTAGACACATCTGCAGAAGAAGAAGGTCTTTGAGACTCCGCGCGGAGACTGGCGTGACGAGGATGTGGGCTGTTCAATGGTTAACAAGGTGCAGTGTATTGATCAAAGGTAGTGGACTTACACTTCTGGAGGGGGCGCATCTGCAGGTGCTTCGGTGATGATATTGAAGTCATCCTAGGTGAGAGTAAGAGACAGTAATAGGATAATTTAGCTGTCCATGCGCATACCTCATCTTCTTCTACCTCTATCTCCTCCTCTTCCGCATCATTGGAGTCCTGCGGTCCTGAATCTGCGGGGGGATGCTGGGATCCATTTTGATGCTGAGTTACAGGCACCGCATCGGCGGGATCGTAGAAATCATCGTCTTCGTCTTCCATCATCATGTTTGGAATCTGCGACCGAGTAAATGTAGAGAGGTAGGAGATGTGACGGGATGCGTTTCTGTCGGCGGCGATCCTGCGGAGATTCGCAAGTCGTCGGCTTTGATTTGTTTGTTCTTGTGCTGCTGGTTGGCTGGGATACTGAAGTCGCGAATCTCAAATTTATCAGCTTCTTAACTCGCAGAGCCCCTTCTGCTAAAAGAATTAGAGCAAGATTGTAGCACAAAAAACAACAGTTGACGACAGAACTACTTTTCTCAAGGCGCAGGCAAGTTGTGGTTGTTCCCGATCCGGCAATCTTGCACATCACGTGCCAGTACGTCAGTCGCATTCATGTGAGATTTATCGCCCATCTCGACGTCTGTTCCTCGATACTCTCACCACATATTCGTTATTAAAATGTCACAATCCGAACAGCCGAGCCATAGCTCGACTCCACGCTCGTTTACCAGCCAGACTGCGTCAGCAGAAGATCTGCTCAAGTCGCAGACAGTTGGTCTCGTCCATCTTTCCGACTTTCGCAAACGTCGCGCCGAGGTTTTAGAGCAAAAAGAACGCGAAGCTCATGACAAATCCCTAGGGAGATTCACCTCCAGAAGTGCAACTCCATCTACCGGTGAAGTAACTGACGGGTGAGTCAAGTCGCAACTTCAGAAAAATCCCGGCTTGTAACTGATCGCAAAGCGTATAGTAACTCGACGCCACGAAGCGAGGGCCCGCCGAAGAAGAAGAAAAAGAAGCCTATCGCCAAGAGCAAGCTTTCATTCGGCGATGACGATGAGGAGGAAGAGAACGATAGCACCGCCGATGCAGTCGCAACGCCGCGGGACTCGAGTGTCCCGCGTTCTGCTTCCAGAACTCCTGTTGACGATAGCTCTGCGCCGTCATCACGCCGCATAACACCAAACCCAAATGCCCCGCCTCCTCCCAAAGCAATGACGAAAGCCGCCTTGAAGGCAGAGGCAGAGGCACGGGATGCGCTCCGCAAGGAGTTCCTTGCCATGCAGGAAGCTGTGAAAAATACCGAGATATTGATCCCTTTTATATTCTTCGATGGGACCAACATCCCAGCGGGAACTGTCAGGGTCAAGAAAGGTGACCCTGTTTGGTTGTTCTTGGACCGATGCCGAAAGGTTGGAGCAGAATTGGGTGTTGGTGGTAACAGCGGAGCATCCAAGGCTCGCAAAGATAATCGTCGCGAATGGGCTCGAGTTAGTGTTGATGACCTAATGTTGGTCAAAGGAGAAATCATCGTTCCACATGTATGTATCCCAACTATTTCATATGGTGGCATACGCTGACTGGCACAGCATTACGAACTCTATTATTTCATCGCCAACAGTGTACCCGACTTCACTAAAGCGGGTGGTCTGTTGTTCGATTATTCCAACAAACCACCCCCGGCACCTTCGACAGATGATCCTTTATCGCGCCCGGAAAGCAGCCAACTAGAAGGCGCTGATAAAGATCCATCTTTAACCAAGGTGGTCGATAGACGGTGGTATGAGCGGAACAAACACATCTTTCCGGCCAGTCTTTGGCGAGAATATGAACCAGGGCCTGAGTTTGAGGAGAAGATGCGGACGACAAGGCGTGATGCTTCTGGAAATACTTTCTTTTTCTGATGCACGTTTGGCTTGAAGGTTATGGCGTGGCTGATATAAATAAGAGCGTTGAGACCATAGATGTTGTATATTCCTGAGATACCCAATAAAACCATAGCTTGCTCGTATATCACAGTAGCTTACTCGTATATCACAGTAGCTTACTCGTACTGTCTGCCTGATCTAGTAATCTGTGTCGAAGCGACTGGGGTGATACCGCGGCAATTTCCATATTGAGCCTTGGTTCTATGTGTAATGCATCTTAGCTCAACATCCATCCACCCTTGGAGCATCTATCTGACCAACTCTGCTGGTTTTCTTCACCGAAGGTAATTGATATCGAAAATGGATTTCTACCTTCGCTGCAACTCTCTGAAGTGTAGAGAGCAACTGAAGGAGAGGGCAGTCGTCACCACCTGTTCGTAAGTACCTTCATTTGCTGCATCTCGACTTTCCCTTCTACGACGGTCAAACTCAAGAAAAACCGCTGAGCAACCGAGACACATCTTCTGTCTCCACTGCGCAGGAAGCCTTGGTCTATCGCATCCCACAGCCAATGAGCGAATCTGTCCAGCCTGTCAGACTGTCCTCGTGAACCCTGACGACGCGGTAGCAACGGCCCTCAACCCAACGGAAGACTACAAGACCAGTGTTCTAAGCGGACTTGACCCGAATACAATCATGGAGTGCGCGGGACGGGCGTTGCTCTTTTGGACGTACCAAACTACACAGGAAATGTGCGTTGATTGATATCGTGATTGATCTAGATGCCCACTAACAAGCTACAGCTTCTACCAGGAGTACCTTGCAAAGACACTGACAGAG
>Ga0115848_100643_pt1 | contig 14212 bp, 8 predicted proteins | sample InSIn3gowninarea_FD_83862 | JGI IMG/M metagenome (GOLD analysis project Ga0115848, IMG submission 83862) | reverse complement strand
TGAGTGTGCCATTGTACCGAAACTCCATGGGTCCGCCGTAAGTAACCCCAATGGTCTGGCCAGCCCAGCCGCCTTTAATTTTGTCTTGCAAGGCATCTTTGGTAAGGGTAATTGTTTTCTGATTGGCCCCAACCGACGGGTTACCGCTGGTTCTAACTGCTTGGGAAAAGGCGCTGCTGTAGCAGAAGCTTAATAAGATTAGGAATGTTTTTTTCATGTTTTAGTACGTTTTAAGCTAAACAATTTCACTGTACCAGTTGGTCAAAATTTAAAAAAAACAGGAAGTTAAAATCCTTAAGGTGCTCCGCAAAGAATTTTAATTCAAGGCTTGTCTTGGCTTAGATTACCAAAATAACCGCTTTGAATCGGAAATAAAACACGGTAATTTAAATTTTCAGACATTCCTAATTTACATACGCAACCAAACTTATACAGAAACTTTTGTCCGGCATTGCGGCAAATTATTACTCGGTTGATTTTAGATATCCGGTAATATGAATTAGTGCGGATAACGAATGAAGATTTCCTGCTTTTTCTTTCATCCATCCCAAGTTTTGCTAATTACTATTACTATCAAGAAGCTGTTGTTTATTCTGTATAAGAAATGATGAATTTGAATATTTGTACTTGGTAATATTTTAAATGTACAATTACTTTGTTGTTATATTTAAATTGTTGTGTGGGATTTATTTATAAAATGCTGGACAGTAGTTCTAAATGTTACACTAATTGTATAAAAGTAATTTATAAATTTGCCATAAGTAGGTGTACAGTATTTTAATTATTATTCTTACTGTGGTAAATGGTTTATAAAACCTTGTAATGGCTTTTAATTGTTTCGAAAAGTCATTTTAACGTAAGTTGATTAATTATCATAAATATTAAAAATTGTACTTTTTTGTTTTTTATGTATTATATATTTCTAATATAACTGTTTTTTAATTCATATTAAGATCGTAATAATTAGACTTTAAAAACCAGTTGATACATTTGTAATATAAATTAAAGTACAAAAAAACGAATTGGTATAAATTGTAGCGTATTACTATAATCTTTGTTTTATGATAAAAACTTCTACTTTCCTGATTTATTTAGTTAGCCTTTTCTGTCTAGTTTGTACATCTGATGTTATAGCGCAGAATTGGTTAGATGTAAATTCAACAGAACTTGCCGGAGAAAGAGGTACTAACTTAACTTTCGCTCTGGCTAAAAATGGTACTCCTTACGTAGCTTATTCTAGTAATTTGTTAGGCGGCCGGGCTACCGTTAAAAAGTTTGATGGAGCGCACTGGGTAAAGGTAGGTGCCGAAGGCATTTCGGCAGATTATGCCGGTGAATTAGCGCTGGCAGTTGATGCTAATAATGTGCCTTATTTAGCTTACACGGACAATGCCAATAACGGACAATTAAGTGTAAAGAAGTTTGACGGAACCAACTGGGTAGTAGTAGGCACCGGGCTGCAAACAAATAAATATCCGAACGGGCTGCGTTTAGTATTAGCTTCCAATAATACACCTTATCTGGCTTTTACCGAGAATGGTACTGGTTGGGTAAAACAATTTGATGGTACTAACTGGCAAACAGTGGGAACTACCAGCTTCTCATTGCCACAAACCGAAAAATTAGCTTTGGCGCTGGATTCTAAAAATACACCTTATGTAGCGTTTACGGATGCCACTAAAAACGGACAAGCTGCTGTACAACGTTGGGATGGTAGCAATTGGGTAAATGTGGGTACTGGCGGAATAGCCGTTGGCGCCGCTTTTGATCTTTCCATTAACATCGCCAGCAATGGTACTCCTTACATCACCTTCCGCGAATTTCATACTGCCGCGATTAACAAATTGGGAGTTACCAAAATCAAACAATTTAATGGTATTACCTGGGAAGAAGTAGGCACTACTAATTTTTCTGATTCTTGGGTTTATTTTGCCGCTTTAGGAACAGATAACAATAACAATTTATACGTAGCTTACCGCGAAAGCGCAACCGGAATGGGTAATCCGGGCCAGACGAAAGTAAAACGTTTACACGGAAACGAGTGGGAAGAAATTGGTACTTCAAACCTGACTTCCGGAGCCGTTAACAATGTTTTCCTGGCTCTTACCGACAATGGTTTACTATACGTAGCTTTTGCTGATGGTGCGAAGGCCCGGGCGGCAACTGTTTTAAAAATAGATGTTTCTACGCTAGTGATTGCTGCTAAAGCGCCAACCAAGTTAGATTTAACGGCAAACAGCGACAAAGGTACCAGTGCTACAGATAATATTACCAATGTAGCTTTGCCAACCCTTACCGGTATGGCTGGTCCAAAAGCTCTGATTACGGTTTACGTTGATGGCAAAAGTGCCGGTACCACTTTGGCCGATAGCGCGGGATACTGGAGCTTTACTTTTAGCACTGCTTTAGCCGCTGGTAACCAGAATCTGACTGCCACAGCTACTTACAATAATGGTTTAACCAGTGCTATAAGTAACGCACTGTGCATTAACCTTGACTTTACAGCTCCTGTAGTAAGTGGAGTAGCTAATAACGGAATCTATAATACAAACAGAACCATTACTTATAATGATGGAACAGCAACCTTAAACAGCGCAACTTTCGCCAGCGGTACCTTGGTTAGTGCAGATGGTGTATATAGTTTCATAGCGAGCGATGTGGCAGGTAATACTACTACCGTGCAATTTACCATTGATAAAACCATTCCTGTAGCAAGCGTACTAATAAACAACAATGCGGCAGTCACTAATTTAAACGAAGTAACTTTAAGTGTTACCGCACCGGATGCTACGCAAATGCGTTTTTACGATGACAACGATAATTTAATCTGGTCGGCCTGGGAACCGGTAAAAACCACTAGAACCTGGACTTTATCGAGCGGTAGCGGCGGCAAGTGGATAAAATTACAAGTACGCGATGCGGCAGGTAATGTATCTGCATCCGTTTCAGATATCATTAACTTAGATCAATCTGCTCCTACTGTTTCTGTTAGCAGTACCCTGGTTAGCCCCACGAGTACAAAAGATATTCCGGTGAAAATTACTTTTTCTGAAAATGTAACCAATTTCACAACCAACGCAGTTACTGTAAGTAACGCTGTAAAAGGTACTTTCTCGGGTAGTGGCAGATATTATACCTTATACTTACGGGGTTTCTGCAAAACGTAATTTACTTGTTGCAAGGCTGTACTGTACTGCTGCAAGCCAAAATAAACCAAGGCCATTAATAAACAGAAAGTGGCATCGGAGTTAGGCGGAATAATTTTCCCTTTGTTCGAAATATCTCTTTTATAAGCCTGAATCAAAGTATCGGCTTCCGGGTAATCGCCTAAATCTAGTAACAATACTAGCTGGTGCAGGTAAATTAAGTGCTGAATAAAATATCCTAAACTCTCGGAAGCAGGTTCTATTTTTTGCAGGTACCGGATAAAAAAAGGCATTTCGGCGTATTGGCGCATAGAGCGCAAATCCGTTAAAATGCCGTTAATCAGGTAAATATAATACAGCGGCGAGTCATGTAGTAAATGCGGGTACTCCTGAAATAAGTGGAGCAACTGATTAAAAAGCCGTAAACTTTCCGGGTGGTTGCCCGTCATTAAAAAATAAGTGGATTGAAAGTGTAGATGCAGTTTTTGCGCTAAAACAGAATGGTAGTGTTTGTTCGAGATGATTTGAAATTCTTCGAGCAGTAAATCGTCGAGCTTATTAATTTCCTGTTGGCTGCGGACTAAACCGCTGTGGAGGTACCGGTGCAGCAGAACTTCGTCCAGGGTGGAGTGGCGGTTCATCCATTGCTCCTGGTGTAATACCTGGTTTAGTTTTTCCTGTTTGCCAACCAAGGCATTTTCATCGGTATCCGGGAACTCCAGCAAAGTTAAATACTGCAACTCCAGGCGCCCTAAAATTAAATAATAAGAAAACTTTTCGTATTTCAGGGCTAACTCCTTGGCCCGCTCCAGTTCGCCGAAACACAGTTCTAATAATCCCTTATTAAACAAGATTTTTACATCCTGGATGCGTTGCATCAACCGGTTTTCAATAGACTTGTCGGATTCATAACTGCGCAAGCTTTTCATTAACATGCGGTACAGGTGCTTGCGGGCCGTTTCGATTATAGCTTCCGGGTATTTCTGGCTAATAGTTGCAATAATGGCCTCCAGGCTTTGTTCTTTTTCTAAAAGCTGGTACAGCGCCAAGTAAATTTTATCGCCCGTTTGTAAATCGCAAAATAATTTAAAATAGCGTTTTTCCGCTTTCGATAAAGATTGCACTAAAGCATGTAAAGCATCTAAAGAAGTCATAGGATTATGGTAAAGTACCCGTATGTGAATCAGAAATTTAAAAATTTTAAAAAATAGTTCTTCGCGTAATGCAGGCAACTTGTTAATTAACAGCATTGTAGGTGTTTCGGGTAAAGCTGTTTAAAAGTTTTCATCTTCCTAAATGCGCCGAAATTCTTAACTCTAGCAATGTCTAATATAGTAAATATTTGGAGTAATTATTAGGTAGAAGTACTTTATTATTACCGATGCTCTACAAATTTTAAACCCTATGAATCAGAAAATTCTAGTTATTGGGAGTGCGAATACCGATATGGTTATTAAAACCAATCATTTTCCGTTACCCGGCGAAACGGTTTTGGGCGGCCGATTTATGATGAACCCGGGTGGGAAAGGAGCCAACCAAGCCATTGCGGCCGCGCGTTTAGGGGGCCAAATAACTTTTATCACGAAAATTGGCCATGATATTTTTGGTCGGCAGGCCTTGCAGCAGTACTTAAAGGAAGGCGTGGACGCCAGTTACGTTATTTCTGATCCGGATAATCCATCGGGGGTGGCTTTGATTACCGTGGACGAGAAAGGAGAAAATACCATTGTGGTAGCTCCGGGCTCGAACGGCACGCTTAACCCGGAAGATGTTGGTAAAGCCGAAGCTGTTTTTAAGGAAGCCGAAATAATTTTAATGCAACTCGAAATACCGCTTGCTACCGTACAATTTGCCGCCAACCTGGCAGCAAAATACGGCAAAAAGGTAATCCTTAACCCAGCGCCCGCGGCTCCTTTACCCGATGATTTATACCGGAACCTGGCTATTATTACTCCCAACCGGTCGGAGGCCGAGGCTTTATCGGGGGTAGCTATTACCAATTTAAAAACCGCCGAACAAGCCGCTCAAAAATTACTGGAGAAAGGGATAGAACACGTGGTAATTACCTTAGGCACGGAAGGCGCTTTTGTTTATGATCGATCAGTGGCTAAACTTATTCCGGCTACTCCGGTAGTAGCCGTAGATACCACCGCTGCCGGCGATGTTTTTAACGGCGCCTTAGCGGTGGCATTATCCGAAGGTTTACCGCTCGACAAAGCCGTAGAATTTGCTAACCAGGCCGCCGCCATTTCGGTTACGCGCATGGGCGCCCAGGCTTCCGCTCCTTTCCGGAAAGAGTTACAAGGCTGGATCTCGAAATAATCTTGTGGGCATTCTGGCGGGTATTTACTTTAAAGAAGCCGAGTATATCTATATAATAGACGGTCCATTGCCGGTTTTTTAAATTTTTGGTAATCAGTAAGCTTTTTCTTCTTAGCTACTTCTGCTTTTTGTTAAGATTTATTTTAAAACAACTTTTATAACGATACAAGAGCATGTTCATCATTCAAAATTATTCTACGGCGGTTATTTTCTGTTTTATTACCATGCTTTGCTGGGGTTCTTGGGCCAACACGCAAAAATTGGCAGCCAGTACCTGGCGCTTCGAGTTATTTTACTGGGATTATGTCTGGGGTATTTTGCTCATGGCCCTTTTGTTTGCCTTTACGTTAGGCAGCGTAGGCGCAGAGGGACGCAGCTTTTGGCCGGACGTGGCACAAGCCAGTGCTACCAATATCGGATTGGCTATTTTTGGGGGAGTAATTTTTAATGCCGCTAACATTTTATTAGGAGCCGCTATTGCCATTGCCGGTATGTCGGTGGCTTTTCCGGTAGGTATTGGTATTGCGTTGGTGTGGGGCGTACTGGTAAATTACCTCGATAACCCCGTTGGCGATTTAGTGCTATTGTTTACTGGCGTGGCGCTGGTGGGCTTTGCCATTTTATTAAACGCATTTGCTTACCGCCGCACCGCCGCGCATACCCAAGGTGTTTCTTCTAAAGGGTTAATTTTGTCTGTTGTGGCGGGGGTGGCCATGGGCTTTTTCTACAAATACGTAGCCGCTTCCATGTTTCCGGATTTTAATCAGCCCATAGCCGGTAAGTTAAGTCCTTATACTGCGGTGGTATTTTTTGCTTTGGGCATTTTGGGTAGTAACCTGTTATTTAATACTTTGCTGATGCGACGGCCGTTTGTGGGGAACCCCGTGAGCTACGCCGATTATTTTAAAGGTAATTTCCGGAGCCATTTAACCGGTATTCTGGGAGGAGCCATCTGGTGCGTTGGCATGTCGTGCAGCATTATTGCTTCGGGCAAAGCCGGACCGGCCATATCGTATGGCTTAGGCCAAGGCGCAACGGTGATAGCGGCCATCTGGGGAATATTTATCTGGCACGAGTTCCGGAATGCCCCTAAAGGTACAGCCTTAATTTTAAACAGCATGTTAGTTTGTTACTTGTTGGGTTTAGGGTTAATTATAGCGGCCCGCTGATTAACAGCTTAACTTCCTATTAGAAGAATAAGCCAGAAGAAAGTAAAAATTTAAAAAAGTTAATTTTATGGCTTACTCAAGGTAAGCAAAACGATCCAAATTAGTTTATCTGTTTATAAGATTTACACTTACCATTAAATTTTAATTATCTCGGCGCATGTGCGTCCAGAATTTTAATATATGATTATTCAACCCTAAAAATTTAAAATTTCGCCGCGTTGGTTCGATTTGTCTATACGTTCATCCTGAAATTTATTTGTTCTACACCTAATTTTTAACACATATAGCTTCTATGTTCAAGTATTTTACTATTAGTTGTTTACTCGGTTTATTTATCAGCTTCAGTGGGATTTGTCAAAATAGGGTTCGTACGAAGCCGGTTGCCGTGATTTTTGATACCGACATTGGGCCCGATTACGATGATGTAGGAGCTATTACGATGTTGCACGCTTTGGCTGACAGCGGGCAGGTAACTATTTTGGCTACCATTGCCAGTGATAAATACGCGAAAGTAAGCCAGGTGCTCAGCGTGTTTAATACTTACTTTAACCGGCCTACTATTCCGATTGGCGTACCCAAAGGGAAAGCCGTGGATGAACCGGATTCGCAGCATTGGTCTGATTCTATTGTGGCCCGTTATCCGCATCGCGTAAAATCGAATGCCGATGTACCCGATGCCGTAGCTTTATACCGGCAAGTGCTGGCCAAACAACCCGATAAAAGCGTGACTATCATAACGGTTGGTTTTCTCACGAACTTAGCTAACCTGCTGGCATCTAAGCCCGATCAGTTTTCTAGTTTGTCGGGTAAAGATTTAGTTAATCAAAAAGTGAAACAATTAGTGAGCATGGCGGGTAAATTTCCGGCAGGTAAAGAATTCAACGTTTTTAAAGACGCGGATGCTTCCATCGCTGCTTTACGTAACTGGCCCACACCTATCATTTTTAGCGGTTTTGAAATTGGGGAAAAAGTAAAGACTGGCTTGCCGCTGATGCAGAATAAAGGAATTCAAAAAAGTCCGGCTAGAGATGTTTTTCGGATAAGTATTCCCAAAGCCAAAGAAGATAAAGATGGCCGGATGAGTTGGGACCAGACAGCCGTATTAGTAGCCGTAAAAGGGGCTAAGCCTTATTACACTTTAAAACCTGGCCGTATAGTAGTGCAACCCGATGGTTCTAATACCTGGGATGCTACGAAAACCGGGCACTTTTATTTAGTAGAGAACCGGCCAGTAGCAGAAGTAACTGATTACATCAACCGATTAATGATGCATCAACCCATAAGAAAAAAGTAAGATTACCGGTCGCTTTATTTTACCTTATTCCACAAAGCCAAAAATTTTAAAAAAGCCTTAGTTTCTGTTTAAAAAGCTAAGGCTTTTTTAAAATTTTTTTACAAGCTACTTTATTTTACTTTTCCGCTACCGCTGGTCCGCTACCGCTGGCATCGGCTTATCGGAGTAAGTTATAACATCGCCTAATTGGCAGGTGTGTTCCGGAGTAGGATTAAGCAATTTAATTTTTACGGTGTGTGGTCCGTTCGTTAATTTATATTTCCAGAACAACTCATAACGCCGGCCAGTATAGCTGGTAGGCAGCTCAACGGTTTCCAGCAGTTTATTATCCAGGTACACTTCCGCTTTAAACACGTAATCCGACTTAGAATCCCACTTGGCCGTTTCGCCGGTTACCACAAAGCCGTTACCCTCAAAAGTAAATGTGTATTCCTCTTTTAAAGGTTTATTCACCGAGGTGCGTTTAGCTGGAAAATGGCCCACGAAACTTTGCTCTAAGCGTACGGGCTGGGGGTGTTGTAGCTGAATGGTAACGTTATTGCCCGTTACTTTGCCGCCATTGCGGGTTATTTGTTGTAAAGCATGCTTAAAACCTATGTCGTAAACCTCATTCAAGGATAGGGTGGTAAATTTAAAATCTAACGATTCGGCATCTTTTAAACCTTGTTTCCAAAAGGCGGGTATTTTGTTGTAACCCAGCATGGTTCCTAAAATCCCGGCCGCCGAAGAAGGATTACAATCGGCATCCTGGCCGCAACGCGTGGCTATTTCAACTGTTTTTCCGAAATCGCCGTTGCCGTACAGTAAGCCAATAACCACGTACGCCGAATTTACGGTAGCATCAATATTAAAAGGTTTAAAAATTCCCTCGGGGCAGCCTATATCCGAGGTCCACTTTTTCTGCACTTCAAACCAGGTTTGTTTCCAATCGTTGGGGTATTGCTTGTGCCACCGGATTACATCGCTGATGCATTGGTAGTAATTGCTTTTGGCCGGAATCGTTTTCAATCCTTCTGTTACAATGAAGTTTATGTCGTTTGAAGTAAAAGCAAGGGTATACAAAGCACCTAAATAAACCCCACCGTACCAGCCGTCGCCGTAGTTCATAATATGGCCAATCTTATCACTTATTTGAGAAGCGGTATTGGGCATGCCTGGCGACATTAACCCGGCAAAATCAGCTTCTATCTGGTAATCAATGCAATCGGCGTGCGGGTTATTTAACCAATGACCGGATTCCGGCGCGGCTATTCCGTGTAAAATATTGTACCGGCCGGCTTGGTTGGCGTGCCAAAGCGCATAACCTGCTTGGGCGTACGATTTAGCAAAAGAACTCACCGGTGCATCCAAACCTTCTTTTTCGAAAACATCTACAAAGGTGAGGTCCATGTAAATATCATCGTATAAACCCGGATTTTCGGTCATGGTTTTCTTTAAATACCCATCGTACCAAACTATAGGCTGGTATTCCTGAATGAGTGTGCCATTGTACCGAAACTCCATGGGTCCGCCGTAAGTAACCCCAATGGTCTGGCCAGCCCAGCCGCCTTTAATTTTGTCTTGCAAGGCATCTTTGGTAAGGGTAATTGTTTTCTGATTGGCGTTGCCGAACTGCACGAGTCGAATGATGACGTGCTATTACCTAATCTGGATGCTTCTCAGTTGAGTTCCTTGCCGAAATATAAAAAAGGCATGTTAACCCGGGATTATGAAGATTCAGTGCGGAATGCTTTTGCCGGATTAGGAACCGGTGCCGCTCTAGCCGGCACAACCGGCGCTGATTATTATAATCACGATTTCTATAACGAAGATAATTTATACCGCAACCGCCAGGCTGGTGCAGCTACAACTGCTACAGATAGTACAGGTTCCATTCCGATTATTGAAGAGGAACTGCACGTGGGTAAACGGGTAGTTGAAACCGGCGGAGCCCGTTTGCGCAGCCGTATAATTGAAAAACCAGTAGAAGAAAGTATTAACCTGCGCGAAGAACATGTGCATGTGGAGCGTACGCCGGTTAATCGTCCGGCCACTGACGCCGATTTATCGACGTTCCGGGAAGGTGAAATTGAAATTACTGAACACGCCGAAGTACCTGTTGTTGCAAAAGAAGCCCGCGTAGTGGAAGAAATTTCGCTGGAAAAAGAAGTGGAAGAACGGGAAGAAACGATCCGGGACACCGTTCGCCGTACCGATGTGGAAGTTGATAACTTGGACACCGATGCAGATTTGGAAAATCGCCGCACTACGGATTTAGATAATCGCCGTTCTACCGATTTATAACGGAACAGAAACAAACCTAAATAAAAAACGGCCACTTATAAAAATGGCCGTTTTTTATTTAGGTTTGTTTCTATAATTGCAGTAAGCTTATTTTCTACAGATAAGTTTTAAATTTTGAACACTTTTTGGAGTACTCAGGCGAACAGTGTAAATGCCGCTCTCTAATTTGTCACCGGATAAACTTACCTGAACTCGTTCACCAGCCCGGGCAGTTCCACTGGGCAGAGTTTGCACTTGCGTTCCGTTCATGTCGTATACGGCAACAGTATACGTTGTAGTGGTAGTGTAAGTAAACTCAATGGTGGCCTGCTGCTGGAAAGGATTTGGATAAGCATTTAAGGCGGCTAGTGCCGAAGCATTATTTGCCAGATCGCTAACAGTAGTAGTTTGTACACCAGCCAAGGCTGTTTCAGTAGCCGCTACAGTTGTTGTAGTAAATTTTTGAACAACTCCGTAGGTTGTTCCGATGGCATTAGTAGCATAAGCCCGGGCATAGTAGGTAACACCTGGTTTTAAGTTAGTTAAAGTAGTCGTGAATAATCCTTCTCCAATGCCCAGCAGAACCTTTGCGCTGCTCGTATTAGGGGAAGTAGATGTAGCGCTGTACACAATACCTCTGACTAATACCGGACTGCCACCGCTAGAAGTTACATTACCGCCAATACTTACGGAAGAGGTAGATAAAACAGCGTAAGGCTGATTTACCACTATTGGAGCAGTAACTGGAGCAAAGTAAGTAATGGTGTAAGTAGAAGATGCTACATTTTTGTTCGTAGCAGCATCAACTGCTGCACCAGTCGGAACGTTGATGGAAATTATAGTTGAGGCGCCACTAGCCGTAGCAACTGGTTTCACGTATAAGGTATAATATCTGCCACTACCCGAGAAAGTACCTTTTACAGCGTTACTTACAGTAACTGCGTTGGTTGTGAAATTGGTTACATTTTCAGAAAAAGTAATTTTCACCGGAATATCTTTTGTACTCGTGGGGCTAACCAGGGTACTGCTAACAGAAACAGTAGGAGCAGATTGATCTAAGTTAATGATATCTGAAACGGATGCAGATACATTACCTGCCGCATCGCGTACTTGTAATTTTATCCACTTGCCGCCGCTACCGCTCGATAAAGTCCAGGTTCTAGTGGTTTTTACCGGTTCCCAGGCCGACCAGATTAAATTATCGTTGTCATCGTAAAAACGCATTTGCGTAGCATCCGGTGCGGTAACACTTAAAGTTACTTCGTTTAAATTAGTGACTGCCGCATTGTTGTTTATTAGTACGCTTGCTACAGGAATGGTTTTATCAATGGTAAATTGCACGGTAGTAGTATTACCTGCCACATCGCTCGCTATGAAACTATATACACCATCTGCACTAACCAAGGTACCGCTGGCGAAAGTTGCGCTGTTTAAGGTTGCTGTTCCATCATTATAAGTAATGGTTCTGTTTGTATTATAGATTCCGTTATTAGCTACTCCACTTACTACAGGAGCTGTAAAGTCAAGGTTAATGCACAGTGCGTTACTTATAGCACTGGTTAAACCATTATTGTAAGTAGCTGTGGCAGTCAGATTCTGGTTACCAGCGGCTAAAGCAGTGCTAAAAGTAAAGCTCCAGTATCCCGCGCTATCGGCCAAAGTGGTACCGGCACTTTTGCCATCAACGTAAACCGTAATCAGAGCTTTTGGACCAGCCATACCGGTAAGGGTTGGCAAAGCTACATTGGTAATATTATCTGTAGCACTGGTACCTTTGTCGCTGTTTGCCGTTAAATCTAACTTGGTTGGCGCTTTAGCAGCAATCACTAGCGTAGAAACATCTATTTTTAAAACAGTTGCCGCCCGGGCCTTCGCACCATCAGCAAAAGCTACGTATAGTAAACCATTGTCGGTAAGAGCCAGGAAAACATTGTTAACGGCTCCGGAAGTCAGGTTTGAAGTACCAATTTCTTCCCACTCGTTTCCGTGTAAACGTTTTACTTTCGTCTGGCCCGGATTACCCATTCCGGTTGCGCTTTCGCGGTAAGCTACGTATAAATTGTTATTGTTATCTGTTCCTAAAGCGGCAAAATAAACCCAAGAATCAGAAAAATTAGTAGTGCCTACTTCTTCCCAGGTAATACCATTAAATTGTTTGATTTTGGTAACTCCCAATTTGTTAATCGCGGCAGTATGAAATTCGCGGAAGGTGATGTAAGGAGTACCATTGCTGGCGATGTTAATGGAAAGATCAAAAGCGGCGCCAACGGCTATTCCGCCAGTACCCACATTTACCCAATTGCTACCATCCCAACGTTGTACAGCAGCTTGTCCGTTTTTAGTGGCATCCGTAAACGCTACATAAGGTGTATTTTTAGAATCCAGCGCCAAAGCTAATTTTTCGGTTTGTGGCAATGAGAAGCTGGTAGTTCCCACTGTTTGCCAGTTAGTACCATCAAATTGTTTTACCCAACCAGTACCATTCTCGGTAAAAGCCAGATAAGGTGTATTATTGGAAGCTAATACTAAACGCAGCCCGTTCGGATATTTATTTGTTTGCAGCCCGGTGCCTACTACTACCCAGTTGGTTCCGTCAAACTTCTTTACACTTAATTGTCCGTTATTGGCATTGTCCGTGTAAGCTAAATAAGGCACATTATTAGCATCAACTGCCAGCGCTAATTCACCGGCATAATCTGCCGAAATGCCTTCGGCACCTACCTTTACCCAGTGCGCTCCATCAAACTTTTTAACGGTAGCCCGGCCGCCTAACAAATTACTAGAATAAGCTACGTAAGGAGTACCATTTTTAGCCAGAGCGAAAGTTAAGTTAGTACCTCTTTCTCCGGCAAGTTCTGTTGAATTTACATCTAACCAATTCTGCGCTATAACATCAGATGTACAAACTAGACAGAAAAGGCTAACTAAATAAATCAGGAAAGTAGAAGTTTTTATCATAAAACAAAGATTATAGTAATACGCTACAATTTATACCAATTCGTTTTTTTGTACTTTAATTTATATTACAAATGTATCAACTGGTTTTTAAAGTCTAATTATTACGATCTTAATATGAATTAAAAAACAGTTATATTAGAAATATATAATACATAAAAAACAAAAAAGTACAATTTTTAATATTTATGATAATTAATCAACTTACGTTAAAATGACTTTTCGAAACAATTAAAAGCCATTACAAGGTTTTATAAACCATTTACCACAGTAAGAATAATAATTAAAATACTGTACACCTACTTATGGCAAATTTATAAATTACTTTTATACAATTAGTGTAACATTTAGAACTACTGTCCAGCATTTTATAAATAAATCCCACACAACAATTTAAATATAACAACAAAGTAATTGTACATTTAAAATATTACCAAGTACAAATATTCAAATTCATCATTTCTTATACAGAATAAACAACAGCTTCTTGATAGTAATAGTAATTAGCAAAACTTGGGATGGATGAAAGAAAAAGCAGGAAATCTTCATTCGTTATCCGCACTAATTCATATTACCGGATATCTAAAATCAACCGAGTAATAATTTGCCGCAATGCCGGACAAAAGTTTCTGTATAAGTTTGGTTGCGTATGTAAATTAGGAATGTCTGAAAATTTAAATTACCGTGTTTTATTTCCGATTCAAAGCGGTTATTTTGGTAATCTAAGCCAAGACAAGCCTTGAATTAAAATTCTTTGCGGAGCACCTTAAGGATTTTAACTTCCTGTTTTTTTTAAATTTTGACCAACTGGTACAGTGAAATTGTTTAGCTTAAAACGTACTAAAACATGAAAAAAACATTCCTAATCTTATTAAGCTTCTGCTACAGCAGCGCCTTTTCCCAAGCAGTTAGAACCAGCGGTAACCCGTCGGTTGGGGCCAATCAGAAAACAATTACCCTTACCAAAGATGCCTTGCAAGACAAAATTAAAGGCGGCTGGGCTGGCCAGACCATTGGGGTTACTTACGGCGGACCCATGGAGTTTCGGTACAATGGCACACTCA
>Ga0115848_100642_pt1 | contig 14231 bp, 14 predicted proteins | sample InSIn3gowninarea_FD_83862 | JGI IMG/M metagenome (GOLD analysis project Ga0115848, IMG submission 83862) | reverse complement strand
TATTGAGATCATTCATATATCATTAAACCTTCTAATATACCTAATGTAGGCATGAGTTTGTTTATATTATCAAATGTACAAGTTCATCCCTATATTGAGAAAGAACTGTTGATGCCATTTTGTGGGCCAATTTATAGTACGAGGGATTGGAGGATGTTAACATCGTATTTCTTCAGTATGACTAAATATTATATGTGTGGGAATGCATAATCAACAAAAAAAGATTCAAAATGTTTGTACATTTATGGTTGACCAAAGATACATGGAAACATTGCAGGATATATAAACAACTCCAAAGGTATAGGCAATCCAGTAAATTATATTTTTGTAGAATATTAAAATGATAAATATGATTTTATGCCTAAAAAAATGAGAAGTTTTATAGGTGTGGTTCCTGTTGTAACTCTTAGTCTTGGTGATGAGATCTTAGTGCATCACAATATCAATAAATATATTCCATCACATAAGATATGTTTCGATTGAAAGCATCAAGAAAAAAGAGATTGTAGTAGAGATTGATTAATGTTGTACTAGGCATATTGCAATTATGATTTTAGACTTATATGTTATTTGCTAGTTTGTTGAAAAACCTCAAGGGAAGTTGATTGTTGATGTTATGTACTTAAACTTATGTACTTGTTCAAGTTATTGATAAATACTTATTTGATATTGTAAATACTTGTTAAAAACTTTAATTACTTGTAAAAACTAATTTTGCAGGCACATCCTAGTACTATAACAAACACACAAGATGATTCAAATACAATAACTTATACTCCAATGCTACATCAAAAAAATATTCATTGGAAAAAATAAAGAAAATAAATAACATATTAAGCAATGATGCATATGTACAATTCATGATGAACCCAAATCCAATGGTGCCTATTCAAATCATGAATTTAGATAGTGAAAATGATGAAAGATAATATAATGCTCATGATCAACAACTAAATGCAATGCATGATTTATTTCAATCAATCTATATAAAAGAAAATTATGCAAATATAGACATGAATGATAATCCTCATATACATGACAATGTAAACCATGATGAATTTGAAAATGATAGCATGTACGAGGCTGCCAACACACCTTTATATAATGGAGCATTTATTTCCAAGTTGGAAGCGCTCCTACTTATAATGAATATAAAGTCCAAAAATGGATGGATAAATACAAGTGTTGATGATATTTTGAAGTATGTACTTTTTTAAAATTTTAAATCATTTTTGTACATTTATAGGATATTTTTAATATTTGTTTATTATTTACATAATAATTTCATGGTTTTATTTTATATTATGGGTTACTAAATGAAAAGTTACTTCCAATTGATAATGTCATCCCTTCTTCGTGTGAAAAACCATGAAAATTTTTGAAGGATGTAGGGGTATTATGTGTTACATACCATACTTGTATCAATGATTGCATATTATATAGGGGACCATATGAAAAATTGGATGTATGTCCAAAGTGTGGTGAAAATAGATACCGTTCTAGAACTATAGGTAAAAATATTCCTTGAAAGATTACTTGCCATCTTCCAATTATCAATAGATTCATTAGAATGTATACGTGTAAGTCACTTGCATAGTATATGGATTGGCATGCAAAAAATAGAAGTGAAGATGGTGTATTACGCATTCTTGAAGATTATAGAGCAATGAAACATATAGAAAATATTTGGCTTAAAAAATGGGTATCCTCTAATTATTTAGTGTGGCCTATTGTTATATTCAATTATAGCATACCTCCATGTATGTCCTTTAAAAAGGAGTATTTGATGTCAACTCTTTTAGTTCTTAGATCACATCAGGTGAAAAATATAGATATCTACCTTGAACCATTAATTGATGAACTCCAATAATTATGGAATAGAATTTAGAATGTCATTGATATAAGTAAACCTATCCAACAAATATCATTCACATTATATGGCATACTATGTTGGACTATACATGATTATCTAGGTCTTAATGTTTGTTCAGGTATGTATATTTAAATTTTATTACTTTTACATGAATAATAAAATAATATATTGTAAATATTTAATTTTAAACAATTAAATAATATTGTATTCTATAGTATAAATGTATTGTAGGGCTTCGTATAAAAGGTTATCATGCTTATCCATGATGTGTAGAAAATCTCATAGCAAGATATTCAAAACACTTGCAGAAGATGGAATACCTTGGCCATAGAAAATATTTACCATTTGACCATGAGTTCTGAAATCTGAAATCACATTTTAATGGTGCTATTGATCACACCAAAACTCCAAAATATGCATCTCCTTATGATTGGTTGGAAAAGTACCAAGAAAGTGAAGAAAAATGTTAGATAAGAGCCTTAGAGGAAGGTATTATTGAAGAACCATAGGATGTTATTGTTCAAAAAGATGACTTACCTCAAGGTAAAATTTCATAAAATACTATGATAACATATTAATTTAATTAAAATAAATACTTTGAACCATATCAATTCTATTAATTTATCAAATAAATGTTATGATATATATATATTTTTTAGGTATGAACAAATTGTCAATATTTTATAAATTGGAATATAGGAAGGATTTGTTAGTGACACATTTGTTGGATCATATGCATATTGTAAAGAATGTTGCATCTTCTTTGTATCGGTATACAACAAGCAAAGAATTAAACACTATTCAACTGAGATCTGACTTAAAGGCCACCAAAACAAAATGTGCCTTTTGGGTAACTAAAAATTCAGATGGAACAACAAATGTACCTAGTCCAACCTCATGGATTATGACTAAAGATGAAGTGAACATTCTACACAATGTTGTTAAAAACATAAAAATACCAATGGGATATGCATCATCTTTAAGAAAAGCATTCATAGTTGACGAAAAAATGACAGGATTAAAATCTCATGATTATCATAAGTTATTGAAGGTATTATCATATTTTATGTATATTGAAATCTTTATATATATATATATATATATATATATATATATATATGTATGTATAAACAAATATTTTGATATATACAAATGTTTCTATAGATTATTTTTTCACTTGCAATTCATGGATGTACAACTTTACCTGTTGATTTAAGATATACAATTGGTCAATTATCATTGATTTTGAGGCATTTTTTGTTATTAATGATATTGTATTTTTTGTTGGTTTCTAGCTAGTTTTAATACATTTTTACATTTGATGATATTAATAATTATATTTTTATAAATAGGTGGTTAACCTCAAAATAAATACATATGGATGAAATCCCTAGATGGTGCAATGAAATTGTGGAAATTATTTGTAAATATAAAAAAGAAATGTCTGCTGCATTTATGGACATACAAGTTCATCTATTGATCCACCAAGTAGATGATATTGAAATAGTAGGTGTTATAAGTACTAGAAGCATGTTTTTTATGGAAATATTTTTTGAAAGTACTAAAAGAATTTGTTAAACAAAAATCAAGACTAGAAGGATCTATGTGTGAGGGATATATTATGCAAAATTTATTTTTTTATGTGAGTTTCTATCTCAAATTCATGATTAATCTCCAATGATATGGTTACAAGCAGAAAAAGATGTAGATAAATTAGAAGGGGAGGTTTTAGAAATAACTGGAAGACCATATGCTCTTAACAAAGGTACTAACTACATTTTACATAATAGTAATCTATACAAGTAATAATTTTGAATTAATCAATAATGACTAACAAGTTCATTATGTTGTAACAAAATTACAAATCATGCCTTGTATGAATATACAAACCATTTTATCATGATGGATATGGAATGTTGTAAATAATGTATTGAATTGTATGAAAGTAAAAGAATTATAATTATAGCACAACATCATTTGTTTCGTAGTGAAAATCCAAGGGGTACTAATTTTGAATTAATCAATAGCGACTAACAAGTTCATTTTATGTTGTAACAAAATTACAAATTGTGCCTTGTATGAATATATAAACCATTTTATCATGATGGATATGGAATGTTGTAAATAATAGATTGAATTGTATGAAAGTAAAAGAAGTGGAATTACAACACAACGTCATTTATTTCGTAGTGAAAATCCAAGGGGTACACCTATACCTCCACATCTAAGAGACAATAATTGTCCAAAAGAGTGTACAAGGACATGGATAAAAGAAGCAATTGAAGATAAATTAGCTAAAGGTGCTAAAGAAAAAACCTATGAAGATGCTTTAAATATAGTTCATGGATGCAATTATGGGGTAATTATTATCATGTATTCATATGGACTTAAGTTTAACTTTTTCTAATATAATATTTATTATTAATGTAAATATAATTATTCATTTATTCATATGAACATGTAAATGTGTGCAGGCATTATCTTTCCTTGCAATGTGGGCATATGGTCAGCACTTTAGAATTGAAAAGAAAGATAAGAATAGAATGATATTTGACTATGGAGTGATGGTTGATTTTGATCAAGCAAGTCATGCAAGTACAAAAGATACAAACTTGATAGAAGGAAAAATACAATATGTTGGACAAATTCAAGAAATATTACAATTGAACTTTAGATCATTCAAGTGTGTAGTATTTAAATGTAAATGGTTTGAAGGACATGTAAATAGAAGAATAATTTTGCATGATATACCTAGTGGTTATTATGCAATCAACTCCACACAATATTTACCTCAAGACAAAGATCCCTATGTTTTACCACAACATTGTAGTTAAATATTTTTTTATCCTAATGTACTAGATGAAAAGATGTGATTTGTAATTTATTGTAATCTTAGAGGGAAACATGTTGTATGTCTCCTTAACAAAGATGATAATGATGATTGAAATATTACATGTATATACGATGAATTAAATATTATATATTTTTATCATAGTAGTTTTATGAATGTTTTGTAATTTGAAGATTACATTTTGACTTTAAATACCTTATTATTAACATATGTTTCGTTATGACATATTCAAATATTCTAATAAATATTATTTCATAATATTATGTTGATAATTTGATAATAAATCATGTTATGACATATTCAAATATATTTTATAATTTGATAATATTATGTACAAAAATGGCAATGAGGGTGCATAAACTTTGGCTTTTTAGAAGAGGCTAGGTGTTGACATGGTGTTGTCATTTTGGTTTGATCAATGGGTTTAGGGTTAAATATTTAATGAATAAGGTTTAATCCTAAATACAACAAAAGTTTTATTTTTACTATTTATTAGGGGGCATATGGAATAATTTAAAAAATATATAATTTATAATGCATTAAGGTTTAATGATATAAGCTCCAAGTATTGATAGAGTTGTAAATTGAAGTCATAAGTGAATGTAATAATAAGATTCAGTAGTAATGATATTAGTTAAATTAGTTTTAATTTTTCATTCAAGAGTGATATTATGAGATTAATTAGGGTTTAGGGGAAAATAATTTAGTGTTTAGGATTTAGGATTTAGGATTTAGGGTTTAGGATTTAGGGTTTATGATTTAGGATTTAGGGTTTAATACAAATTATCCCATTTATTTATTTGTATGTAAGGGTCCTATATATGTAACTATATACAATCTATATTACCCAAAAAAAATATGGTTTTTTAAAAAATACCTCAATTCATGTATGCCAAATGCATCACATAAAATATCATTTAAAATGTCAAACTCAAATTTAAAAAAACATCAAATAAAGCATCAATCAAAATGTTATTTTATACCTTAAATGTATTGCATAAATCAATTTGACATAGGCATCTCCATAAATGATACATTTTGCATCAAAGTGTCAAAAGGAAAAAAAGTGATGCTACACATGATACAAAACCTATAAAATATAGTAATGTCAATCATTCTATTGGATAGGCATAAAATACGATATAAAATAGTTTATGATAGAATGTGATATGTGCCAATGATAAAAGGATGAGCTAATGGGTACTCTAGGACTCCTTCAGCCTCTTCCCATACCTAATCATATTTGGGTTGATATTTTGATGAATTTCATTAAGAGCCTTCTTAAATTTGGTGGAAAATCAATTATTATAGTGGTGGTTAATCGGTTATCTAAATATGCTCATTTTGGTGCATTGGCTCACCCCTACAAGGTAGTGATAATGGTACAATTATTCATGGATATAATTTTTAAACTACATGGCATGCTAGTAACTATTATCAGTGATCATGATCCCACTTTTACTAGCCATTTTTGGCAAGAGCTTTTCAACTTGCAAGGCGCCCAACTAAACATGAGTTCAGCCATAGATAGATGATCAAACTAAAATTGTTAATAAATACTCGAAAATATATTTACATTATTTTTCTTCAGCTCAACCCATGCATTGGGTGGGATCGCTTTCCTTGGCTGAGTGGTCGTATAATATGTCCTATCATTCTACCATCAAGATGACTCCCTATAAAGCAATGTATGGTCAAGCTCCATCAATAGTCACCTTTTATATTGCCAGAAGTAGTAAGGTTAATGCAATAGACTCAAAATTGGTTAATTGGGATGACATTCTTTGCTTGCTTAAGGACAACCTTCAGACTACCCAACATCGCATGAAGCAACATGCTAATCAACAGCATATTGAGTGGGAGTTCTAAGTGAATGATATGGTATTTTTGAGGCTACAACCTTACCGATATAAATCCTTGAAGGTAAAAGTCCCTTCAAAATTGGTCCTAAAGTTTTACGACCCCTACAAGGTGTTATAGTGCATTGGCCCAATTGCATATAAATTAAGGCTACCTAATTCTTTCATGATTCACCCAGTATTCCATGTAACTTATCTTAAGAAAGTGGTTAGATTGAAGATGCGAGTTCAAACATAATTACCTAAGTTAGTAAAGGATGGATCGATGGCAATCATCTTTGAGGCAATTTTGGATCAACATTCTCAAAGCAGCCTATGATTATGTTGCTATTCAGTAAAACCATTTCTTTATTATTCATTATTGTTATTTAGAGTTCTACTATCAATGAATGTTATGTTATTTACATTAGATTAGTTATCATTTTCATGCTTAAATATGTAGTCATGCATATTCCTACAATATTTTCATTTCATATGTAGAATCATATCATGGTGATAGATATAAATTTTCATTTACCTTTCTAATTACTTTTTTTTTCAATTTGACTTTTATCTTTTTAATGCGACCTTGATTTTAGATAATGCAAGTGTAAATTACAACATGAAGTTATTTATGTTTTCCCTAAGATGAGTCTAGTCAAGTGTTATAAAGGTAAGGCTCAATCTATAGGGGTGTGAATCATTTAACAGGGTGTCTTAGGTACCTCTATAACAAGTTATATCGAATAAAGTGGGCTCCCACATTGATGATGAAATTCGAGTATGGGTTAGATCGTTGGTAATGAAGTCCACATGCCCTAATCACTCCCTAAGTGTATGATGGACTTTAGTGTGAAAATCAAAATGATAATGCAAACCTAGGATGAAATACAATGCACTTAAACCTCCAAATATTTTATCTGTTCGAAATGAAATAACAAAACCACTCCCTAAGTATGTTAAAGTGATGAAAAGTTGCTTACTTTTTCTCTTCAAAAGGGAAATAATGCAAAGATAGAAATAATTCGTATGCACTAAGAAATGAATAAATACACTCCAATAATAATAAAATCCCTTGAGAAATAATAAATTTTAAGCACCAATGGAAATTTTAATATGTATGCACCAATCCCACCAAGTATGCAATGCAAAATTCACTAAGAAAGGATAATGCTAAGATGAAAATAGCACACAAACTATATGGATAAGGTGCTATAAGAAACATAAAAAATAATCAATACTAGAATGTTTCTTCCTGATCCAAGCTCTAGGGATAGAATAAAAATCACAACACTCTACCATAGGATCGTCCATCGTAGGGATGATTATGATACAATGCTAGTCACCCAGATGACCAGAAGTCATTCGGATGATCATAATGCACTTAGAGACAAACTTGAAAAATAGTAAATCTAAGATAATGATACATCCTATGCTAAGGACATCCAACTTTGTACAAATAAACTAGATAGTGGACTATTATCTCTAATACAAACTTAGTTTAATGATAGAAATAAGCAAAAATGAAGTTTAAAACTAATTGAAGTAAAAATCATCCAAGTAGAGGATGATTACAGAATCATCCAAATGATCTAAAGATTATCCTAGAAGAGGATAATTTACAATCATGATTAGCCTCTGGAAGGAAAATTTGCTCTATGGTAAAGGTTGATCTCCAAGATTTTTAGATTAGGTTTTGATCTTGCTCAGTATCCTATCCTGCAAATTACAATCGAAATTAGCCATTGAAAGTCCTCCAAATTACAAAAAATATTCCTAAATTTAAAGCCACAAAAATAAGGTAAAGGCTTAGGGAATCCTCTTTATTTTGTTATCTTAGGACCAGGGAGGTCCCATTGTGATCGCCACTCATAAATGAGTCTAAAATCTTACACCTAAATCACTCAAACCCCATGAGAAAATTCAAGAATTCTAAATCATTCAATCTAATTTTCCTTTGTAAATTTATGACAAAAGAGGGTTTAGAAATTATCCTTGATCATATCATCTATGAATGAAACTTTCTTGACCTGAGAGTAAAATAAAAGAAATTAAAGGAGGCTTCAAATACCAAGTCCTTGAGACCTTGGGATTCTTCAAATAGGGAGAGGTCACTATCTCAATGGAGTGTAAGCCTCTTTTATCTTCAATCAATAAGAGGATAGAATTGAATAAAATGCCTATAATGCCAATATGATTATGACTAATTGACCAAGATACAAGACTATAGATAATAAATTGATAATGATAAATGATAAATATGGTAAAGATTGCCCTTGACAAAGATATACAAAGATATGGATAAATTGCTTTAAATCTCACAAATGCAAGTAAATAAATCTAAAGCTAGATCTACCAATTCAAGAGAATAAATATTTCTCAATCCTAAGATTTAGACCTAAAAGATCAAACCCTAGGTATGAAATTAGCCTAAAGATATGCCTAAATGATAAACAATACTAATCTATGCTTGTTTAAGGATATAATATCTTCAATGCAAGTCCAACTCAAAGCTCAATAACCTATAAAACTCATGAAATTAAATATTAATCTCATGAAATCCCAAAGTAACCAAAAGGTACCTCAATCCACCAATGATGGAGAAGAATTCCCAAGGCATACAAAGGTAGGTCCAAAGATTGATGGAGACTCTTTCAAATGATATCACAAGCTTCCAAACATTTATTGTATGTACATAGAGTGTAAAAAGTATAGGAACCTTGAAAAGTGAGCCTAATTTACCTTTTTATAAACCTCAAATTGAATCATCTAGATGATTGGTTGACTTGCAGGATCATATAGGCAACTATCAAGCCATTCAGATGATTGGGACCAAAGAGTTAGAATAACTTAAAGGTTAAAAATATCATCGAATGAGCTCATCGAAAGTGCTACAAAATACACGTTAGCCAACATGATACTACAAAATATGATAAATACCATAACTGCTAATAAAATACTGATAATATGATAAGATATAAGTTTAGGATATTTACATTGAATATATGGATCAAGTTTTACCTGGTACTACTAGTGGCATAGCCTCTACAAGTGTAACTAGTCTTGGTGTTACTCCCTCTCCATGCACTGATACATCATGCATTAGATTACTCACTTGGTATGGGTCATCATATGATGACCCCTCGTTGGTTGTTACCTCCTTCTCCTTAACCTACTCCATGCTTGGATTAGTTGTATGGACTCCTTGCCATCAGGCCATGTATCCCTACATTACTCCTAGTGCCATGGATACCTAGGCCATCCCATCATGTGCCTTGGGCTCCTCCTAGGTAACCTATCATGCCAGAATGACCTATGATCCCATAGGAGCATCTCAATCTATCATGTACCATAGGTAACATGTAGGTACCATCAGGATCCCCTGCTCAATGTTGAACTATTATATGATATGTTAGGGTAAGTACGGCTTCATGATCTTCCTCCTAGTCTAAAGGAAGCACTCTTACCCATGCAAGATGGTGGGCATCATCATCCAACACCATATCTATGTAAGAGATCAATATCAATTCTGCTACATGTAGTTTGTCAATATATCTCCTTCGAGACTCGAGAGAATGGGGGTATTAGTATCCTCAAGCTCTTAAAACCCAATATATCAAGGTAATATCCCTTAGATCACTTTATACCCTCTGTATTCTAAATGGCCTGATAATCATGATCTTCTTATTGGCTCATACCTATAGAAGATCTACATATGTAATCATGAGGTTGAATTTATCAACACTCATGAAGTTATATAGATCCTAGTACAACTAGACCAAAATCAATAACCCCCATACAAACTATGTACCCTTGGCACATATCTCCTGAACCATCCAAACCAATCAGAGTGGGAATAAGGAGCTTCTCTGATCAGGACATATGTATATCATGATACTTGTAGCAAGTTGGAGATTCAAATGTCAACCCAATTGACCAAATTGATATACCTCTACATGTATGGTATCTCAATGCTCCCAAATATGATCCTCTTCCCTGGTCATCCAAAGAGCCAACTACTCTTGCATCTTGTTATCGGTTACCTCCATTTGATGGACTAACTAACCTCTAATGGGGATTCCCCATATCCTGTAGATATCGAAGAGTCACTATCATTTCACCTAGGGTAAGGTGAAAGGTGTTATGATCTAGATCCCATCTCTTAGCCAAAATTGTAAGTAATGAAATGTCTTGTTGTATGTGCCCAACAATGGTCATATCCCCTAGCTTGCTTTATGTAAGGATGGCATCCTCATGGTTAGTGCTTTGCCAAGACTAGGCCTTCTCTAGCATCGATGTGAATATGGATCTATTCTAAATCAAAACCTTGCACTCTTGTAAGGCAAACAAAGTATAAATAAAATTCATATTGTAAAATTTTAATAAACCAAGAATGAAAGCATATGGAAAATATGAAAAATATAATCAAGTTGGTATAAAATGCATACCATATGGTCAAATGGTAGTGTACAAATATATTCAATGATGTGGCCCCTACACTCAATTAATAGGTATCCAACAACTTTTTAATCATTGTATGCCATATGAAAGAGGGCAAAAGATAAGTAAATTAGCTATTAAGGCTCAAATCAAACAATCCAAAAATGGGGGTACGATTAGAGGCTTCAGATACTTGCAAGTTAATGATACAACTGCTCAACATGTGATGGAGATCTATCAAATACTCAAATCACCCAATCGCCTAATTCTAGAGCTCAAAAAGCGATAAGGATAAAATGAGATGTCCAACTAAGTCCACAGGTAGCTTATATATTATTTCTTTTAATTGAAACCCAAAGGCTTTTTCTTATCCAATTTTTATTGCTTCATACTGTTATTTCATGTATGCATTATGTTTACAAATATTTTACAAGACTGCAATTTATTTTTCAAAAATCAATTTTCTTATTTCTCATCGCTAGTAGTGTGTATTTTGATGAATTGATCTTCATTTCAATGCCTATCAATCTTAAAAGGTAATATATCTCCTTTGCATAGATGAAATTGTATGTTACTTTGCAAATTGCTTCATTTTCATTTTCTAAATTTATTTACATTAAATGGATACTGTCAACAATATGGTTTTCGTGAAATTAGCTCAAGTTCAAAATGCACTAATTTAATTTTTGATATTATATCTCATATTACTCGCATATTGTCAGTATTGGATGCTTAGAATTGATAGATTTTTATTACTCAAATTTAATTTAATTAGATATGTATGTAAAATTTTAAATTTTTCGTGAATGGGATAAATATTGAATGCCATGTATTTCAATGGTCTTATTTCATTTCCAATTGAATGTGATATTTTTCATCATGCATAGTTCCTCCATTTGAATGTTGTCAATGGTGCGACAAAGATAAAATTATATCTACTTGCAAATGGGTATTGCATTTTCATATTATGCATCATTCAAAATAATGACTATTTTATTATTATACATCCTATACAAACAAATTGAATATGTGGTCACAAAATTGCTACTTCATGATTCATCTTAAAAAATTTATGATACATAACAATATCATTTCACTTATAATGCAATGTAAAAGTTGTATGTGATTTCTAATTGAATATTTTTTTAATTCATGCATTTGATATGGAACAATTCACACCACAGTGGCGTTCCCTTACTACAAATCATGTGTACTTGGGGCATGTTGAAATTCTATTTTATAGATATTCAATGATGTCATTATTTTATCTTTTTGAAATATTTCATTGATATTGATCCTAGTTGTTGAAGACTTGATTAACTAATTTTAATCATACCATTCCACCAACGACATGAGTTCATTTCTAAAATCTATACAAATTGAAAATACTACAATATATGGCCACTGATTACCTAAATATTTGTTATATTGATAACAACGAAATAATATTATTTGCTATTGTACTGATAAATGTTTCCAAGCCATGGTCCTTCCATGAGCTCAACTATCTCAATTTAACATGATATTTCAAGTTTGAGTTATTAAAATTTCCCATCAACTTGATCTTTATAGACCATGAGTTATTTGTCACAATAGTCTATACATCATGGATTACATCACTATGATTCACATTGACCATGGTATTGTTAGGGTGGGTAGGATCAACATAGACCGCTCACCTTGCATAGAGACTTTAATTTTTGCTTGCTTACTTGATGTAACATGAGGTAGGGAAAATTGAGACCAAAAGGGGACAAACAACACATCATACTCAACATATTAATCAAAATAGGAAATTCCACTTTACTATAGAAAATTTTCTTCTCTTCTCTAAACTTCTTTGTATTATGCAATTTTAATGCTTTCCATTTCATATACAAAGAGGGGCAAAATCTATATGCCTAAAAATAATTTATTATTTATTTAATAAATCATATTTAAATTTTATAAATTATTTATTATAATAATATAAATATCAAGATATTGCAATGCAATACCATATGTTATATTAAATGCTATATCATTTATTATGGTTCATATTTTAAAATATCTTGAATACAACAATGATTATATTATTTCTATGAGTTGGCTTTTACTCCTTTAAATTTTATTATAGGTTATAAATATAGAATTTGGAGGTTGACATCCAAATTGATAGGTGGTTGTCCCAAATATCAAACTTACAGTATCTCTAGATGCCACCTATATTGATAAATTTGTTATACTTTTATAAGCTATAAATTCCCTCTTTTATGCATGATATGAAATACTTAGCTCTACATAGCCAATGTTATACCACTCTTAGTTGGATTGTGATCCTCCAAAGATTCATTATTGCATTATCTTGAGGATTATACAGATATTGGCTATTAGCTCACCTTGTATCGGGTTTATGCATTCTATGTATATTTACTGTAATAAGATACTAGGCTTATCATTGTAAAAATTATTGTGAGGTCATTTCATAGGAATCCAAACTTAAACATAAATCCAAGAAGAAAATAACAAATTGTATGGATAATGATAATTAAATAAATTATTAAATTATTATTGTATAAAATGCATGCAGATTTGGTATGATGCTCAGGTTTATTTATGTGACTAACTATATGAAATAGTTGTAGGTTGTATATTGAATTCTTATTACTGAGATTTTATTCTCATCCTCTTAATCTTTAATTACAAGGCTTATTATAGGACATTAAGAATTTAGATGTGGTTTAAAATTTACTATGGTGTCAAAACTCTAAATGTTGTATCTCCTATTATTTCAATCATACATATAGTCTAGAAAATATTTTGTTACAACTCTTAGTAGTCTTGTATTTAAAGTTATCGAAGAGTGTACTTTTTTGTTGGTTACATTTGATCCTTTGAGCTATAACTAAAGTTACAATATCAAAAATATGAGGAATATATATCTTTATTTCAATTTTGTACTAACTTAAAAGGGCATTTTGTGTAAGGATTCCTTAGAAGATAATGAAATGGTTTTGGTCAAGAAATATAAATGATTTACTATCATGTTACCTATTGTTTATGTTTTTAAATAAAATAATGTTAAGGTATTTGTATGGAGGATTATAGTAGATATCCATAGCTTGCCTATTATCAAGTTCCTTATTGAATGAAGATTATATGTATAAAAGAGGGAATTTATAGCTTATAAAAGTATAACAAATTTATCAATATAGGTGGCATCTAGAGATACTGTAAGTTTGATATTTGG
>Ga0115848_100641_pt1 | contig 14260 bp, 8 predicted proteins | sample InSIn3gowninarea_FD_83862 | JGI IMG/M metagenome (GOLD analysis project Ga0115848, IMG submission 83862) | reverse complement strand
CCAAAGGGAAAATTTAAAAGGGAGCATAAGGATGGGGATAATATAATGGGAATAGGGGTTTATAGGAAAATTTTGTTTAGGGACATACAAGGGGTTTTGGGGTAATTTGATAGGGTAGTGTTATATTTCATTTAGCTTTGAATTTTCCACTTTCAAAATGTCACATGGTGTTATTGGCTTATAACACACTCAATATATTGAGTAAATAATATGAAAAACTTAAATTTATATTGATAGATGAGTCTTCATTAATTGGGTCTCGATTTCTTTATAGGATTTGTTAGAGCCGATCTGGTCAAGCCCTCCGTCAGAGATCAAAACTCTTTATGCATTTCATTTTTAGGTGTCCTGCTCCATTCAATCAGCTGCATTCTACTAGGGGCATGCCATAATTTGACGGAGAAGGTCATGCTAGTCATTTCCCTCATGGCTGGTTCCTGCTGGATTAAGTCTTTATGTTAAACAATCAAAAACTCCATAACAATCAGGGTCTGGTCCTTCAATGGACAAAAGTCATTTTTGGTCATTAGGTCTAGGAATTGATCAGTTTGGTCTTGAAATATTCTTAGTAAATTCATGCAGGCCAGAGTGATGCTCTTGCAAAGTAATGATCCGCAGCTTTCCTTTATCTTATTGACAAAAATCGATGGTTCTTCGAAACTCTATTTTGAAGAAAAGTCCAACAGTGCTATTGGTGACAAAATTTTCAAAAAAGGGTCGATAATTGATTTCTTTGGGTACAATCATGGTTTCTGTGGCCAAAGTGCTCTATCATGCAATTCCTATGAAAAGTGTCGAAAATTTCGTCATTTGAGCCCAAAATTTAAAGAAAAAGTGAAAATTAGGGTGTATTAAAGTCAATGAAAAAAGTGTTGAAACAAGACATTAGAAAAGTGGGTTTTGGAAAACATTAATTTAAAAATGACCTCCAAGCCTATATACACAAATATCACCATAAAACAAGCTCATTGTACAAGCAAGGCATTGGAAGAAGGGTGCAAGGTCATGAGTTGAAGAATTAGAGCGATTTGGAGCAACTTTGGGTGATCTCAGAGCGTGCGGCGCACATAGACAGGAGCGCGACGCACTCACCAGGCACGGTGCACACAGAGCCTGCTCACCATTTGAAATTATCACTGGCGCAGCACACCCAGGGCACACGGCACACTGGGCATTGCGCGCGGCACACAGGGGTAAAACGCTTAGAAACCACCCAATTCACCCAAAATTTTTTGTGGAGTTCATCCAATTGATAGGTAGGTGACCTACCTCCACTTGTGCATCAAATTTTAAAGGAATAACATGGTTTTATGATTATAAATCAAATGCAAAATTTTTTATAAAGCAAACAAAAGAAGACATCAAGAAAACCATGATGCTAGGGTTTGTGCTACAATGATATTGCTGCCAAGGTGTTTTTCCTACCATATCCCTATTACCCATTCCCCTATGCCATTTTCCCCATAATAATTACCCTAACACTACTAAAATAATACTCCCTTTCTCCTCCTATTGCTAGAAAAAAAAATCCCAAACCCTACTTAAATAAACCCAAACCCTACCTTGCCAACAACACAAACACTACCCTATCAAATTACCCCAAAACCCCTTGTATGTCCCTAAACAAAATTTTCCTATAAACCCCTATTCCCATTATATTATCCCCATCCTTATGCTCCCTTTTAAATTTTCCCTTTGGTGGCAGATTGTCAAAGAAACTTCCAGCTTCATTTAAATCAAAGGGAAACCCAAATTCAACTTATAAAATAGCAGTCATGGCATCCGAGGTTTCATCAGAATATGAGGAGGAGACCCATAGTGACGCAACTTCAGGAGAAAGGGCCCACAGAAGACATCACCGGAGTGGCAAACATCTTAGAGACCAGCTAAACACCCTCGCTAAGTTGCAGGCATGCCCTCTTGCTATGTCTTGTTTCCAGCACCTAGCATGTTTTGAATTTTGTTAAAAGGTGGCGAATGTCAGAGTCCATCATGAGTTGGCCCGTCTTTTTGCACTTCACCTCCATGGAGGTCAGTCTGTCTTTGGCTGGGGTCACTTTCACATTGACACCTGAAACCATATCAGTGGCAATAGGCATACCAAACATCGGAGAACAATGGCATAATAAGAAAAGGGTGGAGAGGCATCATTATGAGCCTTACATTAAGGCCAGCTGTTTGAGCCAGCTCACTAGAGTTTTTCCATTTAGATTTTTGAGAGATGAGTATGCTCCGCTCATGAAATTGATCATGAAGTACTTCAGTTGTGAGGGGAGGTTTTCTCGCCTTTATGCCTATCACATCAGGTTGCTCATGCACTTTACCAGGGTGCGGATGATGAACCTCCCATTTTTCATTTGCGTTTACATAGAGAAGATGAAAAACTTCATGCAGCACAAGACCCCTCGATAGCAGCTAAACAATGTTTATCACTTTGCTCTTATCCGGATTTTGGTGGACCATCAGTTGGGATTGCAGGGTATTACTTGGGAGGACTTCATCTCCCGTGACTTCTTTAGCACCCCGTAGGTAGTATCAGAGGCAGAGCATGAGGTAGATGGTCCTTCACATTAGTATGAGCACCATGAGACTGCTACCATGCCAGTATACATCACCTACCAGAAAGGCAGTAGACCTTTGTTTGCAGTAGCAAAAAGAGTGTTATCTCCACTCAGGGTGGAAGGGCCTCGCTTCCTACATCAGCATCATAGGAGTAGGGCAGAGCTAAGGAGCTAGTGCATGATGAGGGGCCTTCAGGAGAGCCATCAGGTGAATGAGAGACTGAGTTCATTTGGAGAGGCTACAAGACAAGGCCAACAATGACCTCTCTTTGTTAAGACACATGGTTTTTCATTACAAGGCATGAAACATGAGCGCCAAGGCCCGAATAAAGAGTTTAAAAGCAAAATTGAGGAAAGCAACAAGGAGGGAAAAAGAGGCAAAAGAGCAATATCGGGGTTGAGGCTTCCTTGGCTCAGCATGACACCCCATAGAGAACCACTAGCCCAAATTTCAAGAAATTTGGGGAATTTTTGGTCACATGGTAGTTTTTTGGGCAAAAAACAGGGATTTTCTCCCTGTGCGCTGCGCCACTGGCGCAACGCTAAAGTTATATAGCTCCAAATGAGGAATGGCTTGCATTTTTGGATTCAGCATGGAAAATCATGACTACTTGTGTCCAGGCAAGAAATTTGGGCAAAATCTGAGCCTCCTAGAGGTCAAAAACACCCAAAAAATGGCCTCTCTGCCACTTTTTTGACACACAGAAAGCAGTCTTGGGAGAATGGAGATTTGGAGGGGAAAATGAGCACCAAATTCAAAACATCTAGTTGGGTTAGAAAGTAGATAGGATAGGCTTTCTAACAAGCCCACTTAGGCACATTTTGGACAGTTGAAAGTGCCCCAAAGCAGGCCCCAAAGTATCACGATGCACAGAGAAAATGGCGCGACGCACAGAGGAAAAATTGCCAATTTTCTCTCGTTTCGCGAAATTTCGGTTCGAAACTTCTCCAAATGGGCCCTCTCATATACACTTTGGAGTTTTAGCACAAAAGGCAGCATTTTAAGTGTTTTTTCTCTAGATTGGCTTCTATCCAAGTGGCGAAGGAAGGCAAACGGTCACCCCAGCCAAATGTCATGTTTGTGAGTGCTGCACCTGTAGCTGATGGTTGTCTCTCCATCTCCATTTTGTAATGATTCGAGTAACTCCCCAACCCTTGGGCATTCTATCTCTTCCTCACACATTCTATATAATGTATGCAAGCTATTTGCAAAGGGTTGGATGGCTTGTAACTTCTGAGAGACTGTGGGAAAGAAACTCTGTTTCTTCACTGTATATTTTTGATAGAGAATTAATGAAAGGCAGCAGCTTTGTTTCATGAGATTCTTACGGTTGTGAGTGTAGCAAATGTGTCTCTTATGTTTTTATATGTATTATGTTTTGTATCATAATTCAATTCATGTTCATTTGCAGTGAAATTTTCTGAGTGAGATTAGGTAGAATTCAATTTTATTGCTCTGCTTGTGGGAAAATTTCATCTTCAATGCTTTTTCTTCTGTTGAAAAGGATTCATGTAACTATGCCCTTTTTACTCTCTTCAGCAATCTATTCATTCCAGCTCTTTTTATTTATTTCCAGTAGCTTCTTGATAATGTTGACCAATGATTTGTTTGAGGATTCCACTAATCCATTGCCTTGTTGATGATAGGCAGTTGAGTGACCCAAAATGATGTGATATTTATGACAAAATTCTACCATCCTTTTCGATTTGAAAGCTTCTGCATTATCGGTGATTAACTTGTTTGGACAACCAAAGTGAGACAAGATGTTATTTTCGAGAAATGAAATGATTACTGTATCTGTAGCTTGTCTGGTGGGAGCTACCTCAATCCATTTTCTGAAATAATCTGTCACTATAAGGATCCATCTATGTTATCCGAAAGAAGCAGGATGAATTTCCCCAATGAAGTCCAACCCCCACTGTTGGAAAGGAGCGCTCACCTCAATAGGCTTAAGTGGCAAAGGCTGTAATTTCTATTTTCCTTTGAAAATCTGACATTTATGACAGCGCTTGACCATCTTATACACATCAACAAACAAAGTAGGCCAATAGTACCCTACTCTCAAAATTTTGTTTGTTTTTTACTTCCAAAAAAGGTGACCACCACACTCTCCTCCGTGGAAATCCTCCATGACTTTCTTTTCCTCCTCTTCCATCAAATAGTTTAACGAAATGCCATAGGGATCTTTCCAATACAGTGCAAGATTCAAAATGCAAAACTTGGCAGCCTTCAATTTGAGTATTCTTGCTTTGTTTCTAGTCATGTCGGGCGGTGGTGACAGATTTTTCAGCACATATATTATATCTGAATACCATGGGGATGAGGCAAACATTTCAGATACTTGAATTAACGTTCCTTCCTCATTCTCATCGGACATGGCAGTGATCATATTTATGTCCAATGCATGCAAGTTTGATTCGGCCATTAACCTTGCCAATCCCTGTCCTTTGACCATCTTTGTGGGCTTTATTTCCCCATCATATTCTAGCAAGGCTACAACCCATTTGCCTCTTCTTCCTTCCGGATTGGTCTGCACTAAAACATCTTTTACAGCAACATTAGGAACAAAGGCCAAAATGTGAGAATGTAAGATATATACCCGGAAATCCTTCAATGTCTTCACAAGTGCCAGGGCTTGCTTCTCAATGATATTGTACTTTAAAGTTGCATCTCTTAAAGCCATGCTAAAGAATGCTATGGGTCTTTCATGATCACCCCTTTTCTGCAATAAGACTGTTGCCATAGTGTGCTCTGAAGCAAATGAAAACAATATGAAATCTTGAGTATAGTCCGGGCTTACTAGAACTTGAGCTAAAGAAAGGGCCAATTTGACCAAGTTGAAAGATTTTATAGCCTTCTCTATCCATTTCACCTGGCTATCCTTCTTAAGCATGCTGGTCATTTCTCTTAAGTGTTCAGCAAGATTAGGCACAAAGTGATGCAGAAAATTCATCTTACCATTGAATGATTGTATCTCTTTCTTGTTCCTGGGCAGATCGATTTGCTGAATTGCTTGCACACATGCTGGGTCAATACGAATTCCATCCTTTAAGATAAAGTGCCCAAGTAATTTTCCTTCCTCCATGGCGAACAAGCTTTTCTTAGGATTCAGTGATAAACCATATTTTCTGCACTTTTGAAAGACAGTTCTTAGATGGTGCATGTGTTCTTCATCAGATTTTGAACACACTATCAAATCATCCAGATACACTACCAAAAACACATCCTTCTCATTTGTAAAATCCAAATCCATTGCCTGCTGAAATGTGGCACCTGCATTCTTTAAACCGAAAGGCATTTTGGCATAATGAAAGGTTCCCCATGGAGTGGTGAATGCTATTTTGTCTCTATCATCTTCATGGACAAAAATTTGGTTATATCCGAAATAGCCCTTAAGCAGTGACATACAAGATGCCCCCACTACTCGCTGAAGTATATGGTCCATTTTGGGTAGAGGATAGTTGTCTTTTAATGAGATTTTATTGAGGTTTCTGAAATCAATGCATAAGCAGATCTCGCCTGTCTTCTTGCATACGGGCACCAAGTTAGAGATCCAATCTGAAAATCTGATGGGCACAATGATACCTGACTTGTACAACTTATTTACTTCCTTTTCAATAGATGGTAGCAACATTGGATTTATCCTTCTCAGCTTCTGTCTAAATTGTTTTTGATTGGGCTTAATGGGTATCGTGTGCTGAATGATATTGGTATCATAGGTCTTTAAATCAGAATAATCCCAAGCAAACACATCTGCAAATGAAGCCATCAAACTGATGTATTTGTCCTTGATTTTTGCTGGTAATGCTTTAGACAATTTTACCAACTTAGGATTGGCAGCTATTCTGATGTTAACCTCTTCTACACCCTTCTTTGTTGGCTGCAGTGTTGGCTTGCAAGCCACATCATCTTGATCAAAAGTTCTTCTAGAGGTATCAAGACTATAGGAATAATGTTATTTTTCAGCTGCAACACTTCCATTTCATTGATCTGCACTTCATCTGTTCCATTCCCTTTTCCATCATCATTTTCTACATCAATTGAGGTTTCTTTGAACTTGTCTTTGTTTTGCAGAAAATCCTTAATCTCCTCATCATCTTAAAATACTTGCCAATATCTCTAATTGTTTGGAATGGTTGGACGATGCTTGACATGCATTTCAAATTTATTGTTGGAGTTCTTGGGGATCTTCAAACTACTTGCTGCCTTAGCAAGAGCATCAGTAATACTATTTTGTATACGGGGCACACATGTCAAGGTGTATTCTGAAAATAATTTTAAGATGTTTAAAACTGCATTACAGTAGGCCCGCATCCTAGGATGCTTTGCTTAATACTTGTCTCTGACCTGCTTTATTACCAATTCGGAGTCACCATATACCAAAATCATTTTAGCATTCAGCTTTCTAAGAATTTTCAAGCCAGCAATCAGAGCTTCATACTCTGCTTCATTGTTTCAACACTCAAATGCCAGCTTGTAAGAGAAAACCCTCATGTTACTAGGCACTTTGTTTGGGGCAGAGAAAGGACTATGTACCCAAATTCCAATTCCAATGCCATCATTACCTACTGCTCCATCAAAATCCATGGTCCATAAGCCTTCTTCATCTTCTTGTAAGTGCTGGAAATCTGTTTGATGTGCCTTGACTACTTGTTGTCCATTGCTTTCAGTTGATTGCCCAATATTTTTCTGCTTTTCTTATTCTTCTCTCTTCAAAATTTCTTTGAAATTTTCTGTTATTTATGGAATGTCATCTACTTCTACTATCTGACTATCTATATCATTTACACTATATGAAAACAAAAGAAAAGACTTTAAATCTGTATGTACATAGTTAATTGGATGATTTATAGGTTTCTCCTTGCTTGTGATCATATATTTCATTTTTTGTTCCCAATACAATTTCCTCATTTGTCCAAACACCAGGATGGTTGCATAGGAGAAATCCAGCTGTAGTGTCCCTTCCAATTTCGCTACCCAAGACCTGGAAAGAAGCATGCCAAACCTTGGAGGAATGTCTGCTACCACCACATCCATCAAAACATTTTTCATGGGAAGTTGATCCAAACTCACAACTAAGTCTTTGATGAGTCATATACATCTCACTCTCCTGGAATCAAATGAATAGAGATCGTGGTACTGTCGGGTGATGTCCAAACCGAGCTTATCCATAATAGCTTTGGGCATGAGATTGTGAGAAGCTCCAGAATCGAACATGGCATTATGCAACACAAAATCATGCAGTCTTAAACCGATGTAAAACAGTGGCACATCGTTATCAGGAGACTCACCATTTGATGCCGGTCCAAAAATCATTTCAAGTTGGTCATCTTCTACATTTACCATGTCAGACATTGGGTCCAAATTCAACATTTTATATATCTGCCCTCTATAACTGTTGTTTTTCATTATTTCAGTCAAGGGGATGGATAGCTTTAACTTAGAAATCTCGTTCTCTAAGCTAAAATCGGGAGTCTTTTCTACCTCTTTGACTGGGATTTCTTTCCTTTCCTTTTTCTTTGATGTAGTTTGTTGTTGTGATTGTTCTGTTGATTTTGATTTGCTGCTCTCTGGACCAACTGCCTCTTTTCCTTTTCTTTGTGTAGTTGATGAATCATTCTTTGCTGCTTCACCATCCTTCTTTTTCTGAATTGGCTTGGCCGACACATCTCTGTTTCTGAGTGAATATCGTTGCTGTTGTGTGGAAAGAGCATTCATATACCCCCTTTGATATTCTTCTGATTCTTCTTCCAAAACAATGTCGCTAGCTAAAATGAAATCTGCATCTTTGTGTGCGGCTGAGCTCACTGCACACTCCTCTTCTTCAGCAACGTAGGTAGGCAGCTCATCTAGAGTAAAAAGGTGGTTTTCTTCACCTATTACATTTCCGTCCTCATCTCAATCCGGTCCATACACAAAATTTTGGCAAAGGTGTTTATATCGGCTGTTGTGTTGTCTACTCTTTGGGTCATTGATCTCTCTGTCTTATTCTATATTGTGGCTGCTGCTGGCCACAGAAGTTAGGATTTCTAACTTGTGGCTCAGGCTTATCGAGCTTCACCCTTTCAAGCATCTGCTCTACTTTCGAGTAGTCGATCCATTGAAGAGGACTCTTCCTTAACAGTGACTTTATTTTCTCCTTTCACTCTAGCTCTTTTGGATAGCAGATTTGCTTCAATGCTGACCACGATTTTCTACATATCTTCCATTGTGGCCGGTTCTCTCTCTCTTAATTGATAGGCTATGTCAGCATCAAAACCATCTGGAAACTTCATCATAGCTAGTCCCACCGGTGGCTTCAGATGATCTGGAATTTCGTTATAGACTCCATTAAATATAACATAATAATCTTAGACCCAATCACCAGCATTTCGTTTGATTTGTTCATCTTTGGCCAGAATTTGAAGGGGATTCTTTTTCACTTCCCACTGGTTCAAAAATTTTCTTTGTAGCTCAGCCAAGGTAGTGATACGTGCTACCGGTAAACTCTGAACCATTTCCTTACTTCACCTGCAAATGTCTGCACAAAAAGTATCATTGCCACATTCTCCTCATTGATCTCATGCAATTCATAGAAGTCTGCCATCTTGTCCACATGTTGCTGAGCAGTGATGTTGTTTGAGTGCCATCGAAAAACGAGATTTTTCTTTGATAATCCGAGGGCATATCATCTAGAACTTGGGGCAGAACAAGGGGTGAGAAATGGGCAGCCATCACTCTTAGTGGATTAGACCTTGGAGGTGTTAGAGGAGTGTGCACAGTTTGCAAGGGGCTAGCAATTGGAGTTTGGGGCTGTGCCGCAATATAATTATCAATCGATGAGTTAGCTCTTTCTGTTTCTAAGTCTACAAGAAATTTCAGATTGGGGACAGTATAGTCAATAGCCCTTTTGGACTTAGACTCAAACAATGATATTTCAAACCGCTTATCAAACTCAAGCTCTTCAAGGTACTCAACAATGTCAGGACATGAATGGGATTTGAACACGGGAGTTATGGTGCTTTCTTGACGAAGGAGTCTTGGAATCAAATTGGGATTTTCGTAGATGTGAGGAGGATTTGGGTTTGGATTAGCTCTGGTATATCATCTAGAAGCTAGCGTGTTATTGAGAAAAATCACAGGATACAACTAATTTACTCAGCCTATCCAATCCTAAGCTCATCATACGGAAGCTTAGAATTATTATGAAACAAGGGGATTTGATTTCAGTTTTATTATTCCCCAGTAGAGTCACCACTATGTTAGCATCCAAATCTACCCTAGGTTGAAGGAAGGAAAAAATTAGGGTAAACAAAAGCCATGCTCAGTCTGGTAGCTAGCCCTACCAGAACATGAGAGGGCTCTCTCCGAGTCACGCTCAGTGAATAGATAAGCAAAATGGTCTAAGATGACTTACAGTGAAATATTGATCTTAGGCTAGTAAGTGAATAGGGATTCGGGAAACAATTTTCATGAATGACCGAGCTTCTGGGATGGTATAGGACCAACGATTAGCAAAGAACAGAGAATTTAATACAAAGGCACAGATTATTCCGTGAGGCAAGGCAGGCGAAAAGTGTAGAAATTTAGTTTGCAGTAATGTGGAATGAATAGATTGCTGAAGAGAGTAAAAAGGGCATAGTTACATGAATCCTTTTCAACAGAAGAAAAAGCATTGAAGATGAAATTTTCCCACAAGCAGAGCAATAAAATTGAATTCTACCTAATCTCACTCAGAAAATTTCACTGCAAATGAACATGAATTGAATTATGATACAAAACATAATACATATAAAAACATAAGAGACACATTTGCTACACTCACAACCGTAAGAATCTCATGAAACAAAGCTGCTGCCTTTCATTAATTCTCTATCAAAAATATACAGTGAAGAAACAGAGTTTCTTTCCCACAGTCTCTCAGAAGTTACAAGCCATCCAACCCTTTGCAAATAGCTTGCATACATTATATAGAATGTGTGAGGAAGAGATAGAATGCCCAAGGGTTGGGGAGTTACTCGAATCATTACAAAATGGAGATGGAGAGACAACCATCAGCTACAGGTGCAGCACTCACAAACATGACATTTGGCTGGGGTGACCGTTTGCCTTCCTTCGCCACTTGGATAGAAGCCAATCTAGAGAAAAAACACTTAAAATGCTGCCTTTTGTGCTAAAACTCCAAAGTGTATATGAGAGGGCCCATTTGGAGAAGTTTCGAACCGAAATTTCGCGAAACGAGAGAAAATTGGCAATTTTTCCTCTGTGCGTCGCGCCATTTTCTCTGTGCATCGTGATACTTTGGGGCCTGCTTTGGGGCACTTTCAACTGTCCAAAATGTGCCTAAGTGGGCTTGTTAGAAAGCCTATCCTATCTACTTTCTAACCCAACTAGATGTTTTGAATTTGGTGCTCATTTTCCCCTCCAAATCTCCATTCTCCCAAGACTGCTTTCTGTGTGTCAAAAAAGTGGCAGAGAGGCCATTTTTTGGGTGTTTTTGACCTCTAGGAGGCTCAGATTTTGCCCAAATTTCTTGCCTGGACACAAGTAGTCATGATTTTCCATGCTGAATCCAAAAATGCAAGCCATTCCTCATTTGGAGCTATATAACTTTAGCGTTGCGCCAGTGGCGCAGCGCACAGGGAGAAAATCCCTGTTTTTTGCCCAAAAAACTACCATGTGACCAAAAATTCCCCAAATTTCTTGAAATTTGGGCTAGTGGTTCTCTATGGGGTGTCATGCTGAGCCAAGGAAGCCTCAACCCCGATATTGCTCTTTTGCCTCTTTTTCCCTCCTTGTTGCTTTCCTCAATTTTGCTTTTAAACTCTTTATTCGGGCCTTGGCGCTCATGTTTCATGCCTTGTAATGAAAAACCATGTGTCTTAACAAAGAGAGGTCATTGTTGGCCTTGTCTTGTAGCCTCTCCAAATGAACTCAGTCTCTCATTCACCTGATGGCTCTCCTGAAGGCCCCTCATCATGCACTAGCTCCTTAGCTCTGCCCTACTCCTATGATGCTGATGTAGGAAGCGAGGCCCTTCCACCCTGAGTGGAGATAACACTCTTTTTGCTACTGCAAACAAAGGTCTACTGCCTTTCTGGTAGGTGATGTATACTGGCATGGTAGCAGTCTCATGGTGCTCATACTAATGTGAAGGACCATCTACCTCATGCTCTGCCTCTGATACTACCTACGGGGTGCTAAAGAAGTCACGGGAGATGAAGTCCTCCCAAGTAATACCCTGCAATCCCAACTGATGGTCCACCAAAATCCGGATAAGAGCAAAGTGATAAACATTGTTTAGCTGCTATCGAGGGGTCTTGTGCTGCATGAAGTTTTTCATCTTCTCTATGTAAACGCAAATGAAAAATGGGAGGTTCATCATCCGCACCCTGGTAAAGTGCATGAGCAACCTGATGTGATAGGCATAAAGGCGAGAAAACCTCCCCTCACAACTGAAGTACTTCATGATCAATTTCATGAGCGGAGCATACTCATCTCTCAAAAATCTAAATGGAAAAACTCTAGTGAGCTGGCTCAAACAGCTGGCCTTAATGTAAGGCTCATAATGATGCCTCTCCACCCTTTTCTTATTATGCCATTGTTCTCCGATGTTTGGTATGCCTATTGCCACTGATATGGTTTCAGGTGTCAATGTGAAAGTGACCCCAGCCAAAGACAGACTGACCTCCATGGAGGTGAAGTGCAAAAAGACGGGCCAACTCATGATGGACTCTGACATTCGCCACCTTTTAACAAAATTCAAAACATGCTAGGTGCTGGAAACAAGACATAGCAAGAGGGCATGCCTGCAACTTAGCGAGGGTGTTTAGCTGGTCTCTAAGATGTTTGCCACTCCGGTGATGTCTTCTGTGGGCCCTTTCTCCTGAAGTTGCGTCACTATGGGTCTCCTCCTCATATTCTGATGAAACCTCGGATGCCATGACTGCTATTTTATAAGTTGAATTTGGGTTTCCCTTTGATTTAAATGAAGCTGGAAGTTTCTTTGACAATCTGCCACCAAAGGGAAAATTTAAAAGGGAGCATAAGGATGGGGATAATATAATGGGAATAGGGGTTTATAGGAAAATTTTGTTTAGGGACATACAAGGGGTTTTGGGGTAATTTGATAGGGTAGTGTTTGTGTTGTTGGCAAGGTAGGGTTTGGGTTTATTTAAGTAGGGTTTGGGATTTTTTTTTCTAGCAATAGGAGGAGAAAGGGAGTATTATTTTAGTAGTGTTAGGGTAATTATTATGGGGAAAATGGCATAGGGGAATGGGTAATAGGGATATGGTAGGAAAAACACCTTGGCAGCAATATCATTGTAGCACAAACCCTAGCATCATGGTTTTCTTGATGTCTTCTTTTGTTTGCTTTATAAAAAATTTTGCATTTGATTTATAATCATAAAACCATGTTATTCCTTTAAAATTTGATGCACAAGTGGAGGTAGGTCACCTACCTATCAATTGGATGAACTCCACAAAAAATTTTGGGTGAATTGGGTGGTTTCTAAGCGTTTTACCCCTGTGTGCCGCGCGCAATGCCCAGTGTGCCGTGTGCCCTGGGTGTGCTGCGCCAGTGATAATTTCAAATGGTGAGCAGGCTCTGTGTGCACCGTGCCTGGTGAGTGCGTCGCGCTCCTGTCTATGTGCGCCGCACGCTCTGAGATCACCCAAAGTTGCTCCAAATCGCTCTAATTCTTCAACTCATGACCTTGCACCCTTCTTCCAATGCCTTGCTTGTACAATGAGCTTGTTTTATGGTGATATTTGTGTATATAGGCTTGGAGGTCATTTTTAAATTAATGTTTTCCAAAACCCACTTTTCTAATGTCTTGTTTCAACACTTTTTTCATTGACTTTAATACACCCTAATTTTCACTTTTTCTTTAAATTTTGGGCTCAAATGACGAAATTTTCGACACTTTTCATAGGAATTGCATGATAGAGCACTTTGGCCACAGAAACCATGATTGTACCCAAAGAAATCAATTATCGACCCTTTTTTGAAAATTTTGTCACCAATAGCACTGTTGGACTTTTCTTCAAAATAGAGTTTCGAAGAACCATCGATTTTTGTCAATAAGATAAAGGAAAGCTGCGGATCATTACTTTGCAAGAGCATCACTCTGGCCTGCATGAATTTACTAAGAATATTTCAAGACCAAACTGATCAATTCCTAGACCTAATGACCAAAAATGACTTTTGTCCATTGAAGGACCAGACCCTGATTGTTATGGAGTTTTTGATTGTTTAACATAAAGACTTAATCCAGCAGGAACCAGCCATGAGGGAAATGACTAGCATGACCTTCTCCGTCAAATTATGGCATGCCCCTAGTAGAATGCAGCTGATTGAATGGAGCAGGACACCTAAAAATGAAATGCATAAAGAGTTTTGATCTCTGACGGAGGGCTTGACCAGATCGGCTCTAACAAATCCTATAAAGAAATCGAGACCCAATTAATGAAGACTCATCTATCAATATAAATTTAAGTTTTTCATATTATTTACTCAATATATTGAGTGTGTTATAAGCCAATAACACCATGTGACATTTTGAAAGTGGAAAATTCAAAGCTAAATGAAATATAACACTACCCTATCAAATTACCCCAAAACCCCTTGTATGTCCCTAAACAAAATTTTCCTATAAACCCCTATTCCCATTATATTATCCCCATCCTTATGCTCCCTTTTAAATTTTCCCTTTGG
>Ga0115848_100637_pt1 | contig 14288 bp, 3 predicted proteins | sample InSIn3gowninarea_FD_83862 | JGI IMG/M metagenome (GOLD analysis project Ga0115848, IMG submission 83862) | reverse complement strand
GGGTATTTTTCCAGCGAAATACATTATATAGATTCAAAAAATCCTGGGAGGTATGGAGCACCTTGAATAATGTTTTTGCAGAGGGGAGGTTCTCCAAACAATATCTAGATTAATGAAAAGAGATGAGTGGATTCGATATTCCTATTGTAGTGTTTATGGAGCATAAATCTACCAAAAACACCCCCTTAGCAGTGGATTGTTATGTGCAAAGGATCATAGTCCAAATTGGTGTTGTTAATGGACAGACTTAAGTAAACACAAAAATGTAAATAATTGATACATTGCATACATAAACATAAATTTAAACAAAGAGGTGGATGAACATAAGAATTATCAAATGGATCAAACACATCAATAGCATATGGAAAAATATCCCTTTATTGGTTGTTGGTGGTAGAGCTTGAATACAATCAGAATATTAAAACACTTGAAGAGAATTCCTTGAGCTAGGGAGCTAAAAATTCCTCAGCAAGGATTTTCTCCTCAATCTCTTTGCAAGTTTCTCCTCTTTCTAAAAGAAGTGTGAATACTCTCCAAAGGTTGGGTTTCTCTTCACTCACTAAGATTTTGGGTTGCTTAGAAGAAATTTGGTCAACATGCTAGTGCTCTTCACTTCCTAGGTTCAACAAAGAAATGGTGGTTTTTTTACAAGAAATATGACCAATATAACAATGTCTCTTATTTTATCTGTCACATGGCCTATTTATATAGAGTTTTTAAATCCCTCTTCCCTCTCTTCGTACATGTATGATAAATACATGTGAGTAGGACAAGAGGATTCCATTAAGGGCTACACTTCTCCAACGCAACTCGAATTCAGTTGTACTAGGCTGATCTTATTTCAAGAAATCGGCTCCAAGGGTGTAGAGTGGTCCCAGACTGTTGAGTCACCTTTTCTACAACCGTGTGGATTTTTGAGGATATACCCTGTGTGCACATTTATCGAAGAGATCTACATGCAACCTTAATTTATTTCCTTTATAAATTTTGGACCTTAGGAGAACCTTTTATTTTTGAATCTATATAATGTATTTCGCTGGAAAAATACCCACCTGTGCATTTTGCTGGACACTTATAATGTCTTTTGGATTGTACTAGTAGGTGTATGATTTTTTGGTGTTAAAATTTACCTCAGAGAAACTAAGGGTTGTAGGGTGCCTTTGGAATGCTAGAATGGCCAATAAAACTTAGTGAAACAAATAGGTTTTACTTCATGTTTCAAGTCATTGTAAGGATGATTATAACTTACGAGTTTTTGTAAGGTGAATTTTGAACTCACTTAAAGGGGTGGACCCCTCAATTCCGTCCATGCCTAGGCCATGGAGAGGAATTGATAAGGGTTTTTGTAGGAGCCACAACAAAAAAAATTTGAGAGTTTCGGAGTGGATGTACAGGATGTGATTGGCATGGATCTCAAAATCACATCTATATGTTTTTATGAGGAATATATGGAGATAATGTATCATATTGTAGCATGGTTATATGCCTCTACCACTTCATTCTACCATAATTATGATGTTTATTCAGATGGAGGAGAAGTTGTAAAACTCAATAGTGGTGCTTTAGGACCATAAGAAATCCATAGCGCAAATCATTAAGACCTCGCCACATAATAGAATTCAAAAAACATTAAGGAGACTATTAGAGCCTCAATGATGAAGATAAAGAAGAAGGGCTAGAAAAGGAAAAAATCTACCATGTGGTGAAGGAGGCCTTCAGGATAGAGAAGCTCCTTGATTATTCTTATTAGCCTAAGGAAGTCTTGTTGGAGCACATTGCTAGTTTTTATGGATCAAGATATGATAGATAGTGGTATAAAATCAATGGAAATGAATGCTTCCATCCCCTCCTATCAAAGAGATTTATGGAAACCATACAAATGTTCAGGGAACTTGATATGTGAAATTTTCTTGCCAAATTTTGAAATGGGAGTCTGAATTTCCTATGTTCATTCTCGTAGTTAACTAGAAATATTACTCGATTTCTCCAAATCCTCTTTGTTCTAGGGTAATTTATCAATTTCTTGGTTGTCATGTGTGCGACTAAAGTAGTAAAGGGATTAAATAGAAAAGTTTCTCAACTTTGGTTGGCCATTAACCCCCATTTCATTTCTTTTTTTTAATGAAATTTCCCCCTATTTCTTATAATAAATATATTTTTGAGCATTTTATCATCTTATTGATTTTGAACATCGATTTTTATAACTCCTTACATAGTGTTGTACCACAAAAAGTCTTTAATTATTTTTGCCCTTGATTTGAGCCTTGAATCAAATTTGCAACAAGTTTTCGTGTATTGCTTCCATTCTTTTTTAATATTAATTATTTTTTATTCGTTTTCATTGCAATTCCTAATATTTTTTTAACCTTAAATTAGTATTTGACATTTGGATTTCATAAAAGGATAAAAACACTTATGTTTTTACCACTTTTATGTTGTATCGATATTGTTATTTTATACTCCTAAACATTATTAGGGATTGAACTTTGGTCAATGCATAAAAAATTATATATAATACATATATTGTTTCAGGGTTAAACTCTGTAGTTATATGGTCCCGACCCCATTTTCAATTATGAATTAAGCGTATTACTATGGTAACCTATGCATTTTGTGGTTCATTAATAATGTTTAATGGAACATAATATTTAATTTATCACGCCTATCCCTATGTCAATGAATAAAATTATGAGTGGGCATTTCATTATATATGTGATAAGGCTGACAATTAATTCATTTATTGGTTTATTGGTTATGTGGCAATGTTAGTGGTTATGTGGCATATTACGTGTCTGAAATGTGGACTAGATTTATGATGAAATATCTCAAGGTTTGATTTATTTCATTATCACTCTAAATTGGTTTTATTATCACCCTACACTGTTAGTACATATTCCCTCATATCACTTCAAACTACCTCATATCCAAGGCCTTTTGGATTCTGTATATGGTAATTTCTTTCATTCGAAACCGTACTATGGGTGTTTCATAGACCATCTTCGCATGTCATTTTAGTGATTTTCAAACCCTAGCTAGTTCCTTGTTGCTCTTTTATCAATATTCTGGTCAAATTCTTTGTCATCTCCTTGTGAATAATTTAGGTACATTTTCACGCCTCTAGTTGTAGTAATCTAGCCCATTAGAGGTGAAACTATTGAGGCTTATGATGAATACTTAGCCCTATTCAAGAAAGTGGGTTGGTGGGAGTTTATACCATCTTTCAAGGCACACAATGTTGAAGTGGTGAAGGCATTTGTGCAAAATTACAATGTTAAAGTCACATGAGTTAGGGATGTGGAGATTTTAGTGAATGAAGCTCTTATTGAAGAGGCTACAAGGCTTCCTACGAAAGGTGAACATTGGTCGAAGAATTGACCAATTAAGGATGGGATGTGGGACAAATTATTTTTCTCAAAGAAAACCACATAAAATATAAAAGGTACTCTTGTGAACTCATTGAAACCCAAGTGACACGATCTGTGTTTTATTGTTATACGTATATAACATGCGAAGGATGATATGGTCTGGTGTTTTATCACCATTTTAGGCTGATTACAGTGGTCTTAGGCTATAAGTTGAATCTACCATATTATCTTCAAAAAATCCTTATGATAATGTCCAAATTTTATCAAAGGGGTTTTAAGAACCCCGAGCACACCCTATTTCATTATGGATTGATTCGCATATTGGTTAATTTTATATTAAACCAGTTAGGGGTTTCATGGGATGCTTTTCTATGTTGAAATAATTTTGTCAAATCCTCAGAGAATTCTCGCAAGAAAATATTTCCACTCACCGAGAAAATTAATAAGGGTTTCCATGAACATGTCTAAAAAACCCTTGCCTCTCCACCTCGGCCAAAAACACATAGCTCTCCATATTCACTAGATATATCGTATGGCTTGAAATAAGATCATGTTGATTCATCTCCTACTTGAATTACTTGAAGCATTTCCAAAAGGAGTAGAGTCGGTTTTTCTGAGAAATACCCTAACCAAAAACTTGTAGGCAATCTAAAGACTTGGTTGAATGACTGTGCATTTTGACCATTGTGAATGTGCAAATGACATAGTCAAATGTGAGAAAAACATCATTTCATGAACTTAGGTTAAAAGTAAAAGGTTGGGAAAAATGATTTCTTGAGCTAAAAGAAACATGCATAGGAAGAAATAATCTCAAACTCTTCATATAGATGTTCCTGAAGGGTCTTCACTCGAAAAGGAAAAGCCCAAAGTTGAACCTATCGAGGGTTGTGGAGACAACCTTGTTTTCAGTATATCTATTAACAATGTTGATATTGATTATAGAAAACATAAGGATTCTCACAAATTCTTCTAGATATGGTACTAGTAAGAAAAATATGTGGTCATATTCCTTACCTTAAAGAATAAATTCATCCTTTATAGGAATAAAATGCACAACTAAGGCCACAAACTAAATCCTTCAAATATCAACATGAAAAAAAAAATGTTGAACTTAGGGAAAAGCCACAGGTGATTGACAAGCAAGTTATTATCAAATATTTGGGTGTCATTTAGATAATTACTTTATATTTGCACAGTTTTTACTGCTTCAAAATAAATGGTGTTCAAGGCCATTGTATTTCTACCATTTTCTTTGAGAGGTATAAATTGTTATCTATTTGTTTGATAATTTTGTTAATAATAGCTACACAATATTATATTCTATAGCCATTATTTAATTTAAATGATTATTTGTTAATTAAATTGATCTCTTATCCTATAGGTATTGCTTGTAGCTATGTGGTTGAACATTAATTTCGTAGTTGGTCTTCTTGGTGATCATTTCCTACTACCATGGCATATTGAGTTATGATATTTGTTTTCAACTTTCTTGATATGTAGATGATAAAAAGAAAGCTTATGCACAAATCTGAATTACTTTTAAAGCGACAATACTTAACAATTTTTTTTCCAAAACGAAGTGAGGGTAAGAGAGACACTTAGCGATTTTGAAATGAAATATTGATTTTCGACAGTTTAAGACTCACAAATTCAAATCATATGCAATAATAACTCGTATAATCGACTACCAAACAAGGGGATTGTCTTCTATGGCTGAAAACGACAGCTACGACACTTTCAGATCAAAGAACGACAGCTCGATTATGTTACTTTTTTGCAAAGGAGAACTGAAAATGACTTAAAAAATACACAAAAACATTTACAGTTCTTTGCACAATGGAGGCGGAATAACAGCAAGGAAAGGGGTTTCAAACAGAGGTGTAGTGATTACAGGCAGCAAAACTCATGAATAGAACTGAAAAGAGTGAACATAGAAACCAAGATTCAGGGACAAGGACTAGTCTGATCAGCACACCTGTAACACAGGGAAACTGAGATGCAGCGCACCTGCTACACTCAGGAAGTGCGATGAATGTCAGTTTCATAGAACAGAGGGTGCAATGGACCAGGGACGAGCCTTTGAATAGGTTCTGGGTCATAGTTTGCAGTTCAATTCGAGGATTTTGGACGAGCAAGTGGTAATCAGTAAATCAACAACAGGGGTGGATCTAAATAGGTTACTAAAGACACCACAAGGGAAATTAGAGAGCTTGTAGATCAAGTGTTTAATTCATAAAAAAAACCTAGAGATTGACTGAAGCATCATTGATCTACTTTTCATTTGTAAAACAAATGCAGTTCGAAGGCTAGCTGGCTTGTCTTCAGGCTCTGTCTGTAAGTTTATAAAGTAAACAAATGCAGATAAACAAACAATCTATTCGCTCCCCAGTGGAGTCGCCATTTTTTACAGGGAAAAGTGTCTATGAAAAAATGCTCATCCCACTAAGGTGTGGTAGCTACCTTAGAAACAAACAAAGTAAAGACTACTTTCGTTTTCCTTTATGAAAGATAGATGAGAAGAATAAAGGAGACGAAACTTTGTCTTGCGCTTGGCTCCTTGCTCGGTTCCTCTCTCTTCTGATAGTCCTTTTCTACTTTCCTTCTCGTATACCCTGCTTCATAGAGTACCTGCAAAATCAAAGCAGCATAAAACTATACAAGAACATGGATCTATTATCATAAACAATCTAGGGTCAGATGTAAATTGACCATACAAATACACAAAATATAGATTACACAAGAGTATGGAGGAAAACTTGAATAGCTTTATTGATGATCAAGAAAGAGCCAATAGAGTTAAAACTGGCTATTCTGACCCAGCATCATCCTCTCAGCAAGTGATCCCTTCTTTCACCTCATGCAAAGCTTAGATCACCCAACACTATGATGTTGCCTCAAGAAACTAACAACAATTCCTTACAAGATGCAAAATTCCAACCTTTGGATCTCTGGGATGAGGGATCCATATATAGATATCTGTAAGGGAGATGAGTCAGCTTGTGATTTGATTAGTGTCTTCCCTATAATAGTTCTTGCTTCCACTTGGAGATTGATGATCTCTTACTCATCCTTGGTAAAATTCAGAGAGGCAAGTGTCATAGGAGAAGTTTCTGGAAGATTCCATGCTTCTCCACCTCGCAGATTGACACTGCCATTTGTCTCTTCTCGCTCATCGCACCCCATAGAAGGGATTTTTGAAATGCAACGCACCCACTGAGTGTATTTAGGTGAGATGCATCGCACCCTGGCCATGGAGCAAGTGAGATGATATAGTTTTGACTAGTTCTGAGTAGTTTTTCATGGAGAATTTCTGGGAGAATCTGTAATTAGTTGACCTTGTTCCTTTAGGGGTTGTAATAACACTTTTAGGGACTTAGGAGCCCTTGGTTTATGGACATTTTATGCTTGGGGTTGCAGGGCCCAAAAATGTCTATAACAACAATTTTTTTGAAAATCAGCTTGATCAGACAACCCTGTTCCACCAGACCCTAACTGAGTTGCACTGTGCAGTCTCAACCCTCAGTGGCCCTGCTCTACTACGTAGAACTACACAGTGCTTCATGTTTTCCTCCAGGTCAGTTTCACTGCGCAATACTAGAGGTGAGTATCGTGTTTGACTCCCAAAACTATGTATAAATTTCCTTCATGTCCAAACTAAACTCTAGATTTCTAAAACATAGTTATTAAGTCTCAATATGGTCTTTCGGAACCCTTCACTACATCGAGACCTGGGCTTGCACTATTCCCCAAAACTGCACAGACATGCCAATATGGTCCTCTACTTCCTTGCTATGCACTAGCTTCAGAAACTACGTAGACATATCCAAATGGTCCTCTACTGCCTTACTTTGCACTGCCTTTAGAAACTGCACAGACATGTCCAGTCGGTCCCCTACTGCCTTGCTCTGCACTTCATTCATAAAGAGTGCAGACATGTTTAGTAATCCCCTTGTTTTCTATCTTGCACTATTCCCGAAACTACGTAGACATGTCTAGCTAGTCCTCTGTTTCATTCCTCTGCACTGCCTTCAGAAACTATGCAAAACTGCCCAATAGGTCCCTTGTAGCCCTGTCTTTGCTTCCCTCCAAAACTTATGCAGATATATCTAGTAGGCCCTTTGTTGCCTGGCTTGCACTTTTCTCCAAAACTATGCAGTCATTCTTAGTAGTTCCCTTGCAGCCCTGTCTTCCATTCCCACTAGAAAATGCATAGAAATTCCCCTAAGGGTCCCACCTTGTAGCTTCCACTAGTGTTCTCCACTACACAATTATGTCTCCCATTGGCCACTGCACAATTTTTATTGATAATGCAGTATATCCTCCTAGAGTTCCTCATTCCATCCTAGGCTATGTTATGTGTTATCTTAGTGTGTTGTCCTCCCTCTCTATCACCTGGAACATGAGAACAATGCATCATGCTAGACTAGGAGGTTTTGGATTTGATGTCATCCCATCATGAGTGAATTTTAGGAACAGGTACACTGATAGATCATCGCAAGATGATGAATGAGATGACGAATGAGATTTATAAGTAGTGCACATACTAGAAGACTTATTGCAGTTGGACAGGTGTACCAATCACATCAAGAAACAAATGAAAGGAACATATGCATTGAGACATCATGAAATTCAAAGACCATCGAAGACCCCGAAACACTATGCCATGTAGAGGAGAAGAAAAATCATAGCAAGGATACATCCATCACTCAACGGTGCAACAACTTGACATGGACACCACAGTTAGCTAGTACATGTCAGCAGTGTCATGTGGAGTTGTGACATGAGTTGTCTTGGCCACATAACCACTATGGGCCATATCTATTGTAACTTAATGTAATGTAAGGTGAGAGTCCAATGGACACACACAAGATTTTTAAGATTCATGTCAGTTGAAAATTCATGGGAAGTTGAACAGTTATGAGGGTAGGCCAAGAGTCACAAGGGTCAAGAATCACCCTTGGCTATACATACACCCCTCATTGTATGAGAAAGGACTTTTCACCTTAGATCCTCCCACATAGCCTTGAGAGTTTGTAGTCTATTCTTTGAGGAGTGAGCAGTGGATCCAACATCCCGCTACTAGGACTAGTGATGTATTATGTACGTACGTGTCTTGGGAATTTTTCTTAATTCAAAAGCCTATTAACACAAGCACATTTTCATGCATGTTTTGTGGATGTTTCTAAGCATAATATTTAAACATTTCTAATGCATGTTTTCTTAACCTGTACTAAGATATTTGAATTAATTTGGTTATTTTAGTGCTTAAATATTTGAAGATGTGTTGTATTTCTTATCAAGGTTGTCTCATCCCTATGGACTACTCTGTGAGATACTAGGAAAACCACCTTTGTGTATTAGCTATCTCCATTGTCACATCCTTGTGGAATACTCCATAGGATACTCTACAGACCATCTTTTTTTTTTCTCTGTTTATAAGGACTATCACATCTGTGTTGACTACTCTATCGGGTGGTGTATGTGTTGTCCCCTTCACCTTAGTTTTAATGATTGTCACATCTGCTATGGACTATTCTATTGGGTATTGTATAGAACTTTATAGTTCCTATGTGTCTCTTCTTGGGTGGTACTACTACCTATCATTTAGTGGCTCACTTTAATCTCCCCCTTTGTAGTAAGAGAACATTGACACAATTACATTACAAACTCACCAGGAACATGTACCTTACTGTTTGAAGATACCAATATAACACTCTCATGTGCTGAAAGCTAGAGCCAAGGTAGATCTCTAAGTATATGGAAACTAGGCCTTCATACCAGATGGGACTCCTACACCAAATGGTGTGAGATCTACTTGGTAAATGACATTAGGGAGATCCCCTTTGTTGCTAGTTCCAACATTGTCAACACCAAGAAATTACATTACTTATATATCCCACCCTTATATAGTATTCAGGTTCTTGTTTTTTACCAAAGTATACAATGTATATATACGAAAGGGTCCCCATACAAAATAATTACAAATGAAAAATAGAGTTATTTGTTCCCGTAATCTCAGACCAAGGTGTATCCTACAGATACGATCACATTTATCATAACAAGAATGATTTTAAATATAAACAAATATCATAACTCAATATGCCATGGTAGTAGGAAATGATCACCAAGAAGACCAACTACGAAATTAATGTTCAACCACATAGCTACAAGCAATACCTATAGGATAAGAGATCAATTTAATTAACAAATAATCATTTAAATTAAATAATGGCTATAGAATATAATATTGTGTAGCTATTATTAACAAAATTATCAAACAAATAGATAACAATTTATACCTCTCAAAGAAAATGGTAGAAATACAATGGCCTTGAACACCATTTATTTTGAAGCAGTAAAAACTGTGCAAATATAAAGTAATTATCTAAATGACACCCAAATATTTGATAATAACTTGCTTGTCAATCACCTGTGGCTTTTCCCTAAGTTCAACATTTTTTTTTTCATGTTGATATTTGAAGGATTTAGTTTGTGGCCTTAGTTGTGCATTTTATTCCTATAAAGGATGAATTTATTCTTTAAGGTAAGGAATATGACCACATATTTTTCTTACTAGTACCATATCTAGAAGAATTTGTGAGAATCCTTATGTTTTCTATAATCAATATCAACATTGTTAATAGATATACTGAAAACAAGGTTGTCTCCACAACCCTCGATAGGTTCAACTTTGGGCTTTTCCTTTTCGAGTGAAGACCCTTCAGGAACATCTATATGAAGAGTTTGAGATTATTTCTTCCTATGCATGTTTCTTTTAGCTCAAGAAATCATTTTTCCCAACCTTTTACTTTTAACCTAAGTTCATGAAATGATGTTTTTCTCACATTTGACTATGTCATTTGCACATTCACAATGGTCAAAATGCACAGTCATTCAACCAAGTCTTTAGATTGCCTACAAGTTTTTGGTTAGGGTATTTCTCAGAAAAACCGACTCTACTCCTTTTGGAAATGCTTCAAGTAATTCAAGTAGGAGATGAATCAACATGATCTTATTTCAAGCCATACGATATATCTAGTGAATATGGAGAGCTATGTGTTTTTGGCCGAGGTGGAGAGGCAAGGGTTTTTTAGACATGTTCATGGAAACCCTTATTAATTTTCTCGGTGAGTGGAAATATTTTCTTGCGAGAATTCTCTGAGGATTTGACAAAATTATTTCAACATAGAAAAGCATCCCATGAAACCCCTAACTGGTTTAATATAAAATTAACCAATATGCGAATCAATCCATAATGAAATAGGGTGTGCTCGGGGTTCTTAAAACCCCTTTGATAAAATTTGGACATTATCATAAGGATTTTTTGAAGATAATATGGTAGATTCAACTTATAGCCTAAGACCACTGTAATCAGCCTAAAATGGTGATAAAACACCAGACCATATCATCCTTCGCATGTTATATACGTATAACAATAAAACACAGATCGTGTCACTTGGGTTTCAATGAGTTCACAAGAGTACCTTTTATATTTTATGTGGTTTTCTTTGAGAAAAATAATTTGTCCCACATCCCATCCTTAATTGGTCAATTCTTCGACCAATGTTCACCTTTCGTAGGAAGCCTTGTAGCCTCTTCAATAAGAGCTTCATTCACTAAAATCTCCACATCCCTAACTCATGTGACTTTAACATTGTAATTTTGCACAAATGCCTTCACCACTTCAACATTGTGTGCCTTGAAAGATGGTATAAACTCCCACCAACCCACTTTCTTGAATAGGGCTAAGTATTCATCATAAGCCTCAATAGTTTCACCTCTAATGGGCTAGATTACTACAACTAGAGGCGTGAAAATGTACCTAAATTATTCACAAGGAGATGACAAAGAATTTGACCAGAATATTGATAAAAGAGCAACAAGGAACTAGCTAGGGTTTGAAAATCACTAAAATGACATGCGAAGATGGTCTATGAAACACCCATAGTACGGTTTCGAATGAAAGAAATTACCATATACAGAATCCAAAAGGCCTTGGATATGAGGTAGTTTGAAGTGATATGAGGGAATATGTACTAACAGTGTAGGGTGATAATAAAACCAATTTAGAGTGATAATGAAATAAATCAAACCTTGAGATATTTCATCATAAATCTAGTCCACATTTCAGACACGTAATATGCCACATAACCACTAACATTGCCACATAACCAATAAACCAATAAATGAATTAATTGTCAGCCTTATCACATATATAATGAAATGCCCACTCATAATTTTATTCATTGACATAGGGATAGGCGTGATAAATTAAATATTATGTTCCATTAAACATTATTAATGAACCACAAAATGCATAGGTTACCATAGTAATACGCTTAATTCATAATTGAAAATGGGGTCGGGACCATATAACTACAGAGTTTAACCCTGAAACAATATATGTATTATATATAATTTTTTATGCATTGACCAAAGTTCAATCCCTAATAATGTTTAGGAGTATAAAATAACAATATCGATACAACATAAAAGTGGTAAAAACATAAGTGTTTTTATCCTTTTATGAAATCCAAATGTCAAATACTAATTTAAGGTTAAAAAAATATTAGGAATTGCAATGAAAACGAATAAAAAATAATTAATATTAAAAAAGAATGGAAGCAATACACGAAAACTTGTTGCAAATTTGATTCAAGGCTCAAATCAAGGGCAAAAATAATTAAAGACTTTTTGTGGTACAACACTATGTAAGGAGTTATAAAAATCGATGTTCAAAATCAATAAGATGATAAAATGCTCAAAAATATATTTATTATAAGAAATAGGGGGAAATTTCATTAAAAAAAAGAAATGAAATGGGGGTTAATGGCCAACCAAAGTTGAGAAACTTTTCTATTTAATCCCTTTACTACTTTAGTCGCACACATGACAACCAAGAAATTGATAAATTACCCTAGAACAAAGAGGATTTGGAGAAATCGAGTAATATTTCTAGTTAACTACGAGAATGAACATAGGAAATTCAGACTCCCATTTCAAAATTTGGCAAGAAAATTTCACATATCAAGTTCCCTGAACATTTGTATGGTTTCCATAAATCTCTTTGATAGGAGGGGATGGAAGCATTCATTTCCATTGATTTTATACCACTATCTATCATATCTTGATCCATAAAAACTAGCAATGTGCTCCAACAAGACTTCCTTAGGCTAATAAGAATAATCAAGGAGCTTCTCTATCCTGAAGGCCTCCTTCACCACATGGTAGATTTTTTCCTTTTCTAGCCCTTCTTCTTTATCTTCATCATTGAGGCTCTAATAGTCTCCTTAATGTTTTTTGAATTCTATTATGTGGCGAGGTCTTAATGATTTGCGCTATGGATTTCTTATGGTCCTAAAGCACCACTATTGAGTTTTACAACTTCTCCTCCATCTGAATAAACATCATAATTATGGTAGAATGAAGTGGTAGAGGCATATAACCATGCTACAATATGATACATTATCTCCATATATTCCTCATAAAAACATATAGATGTGATTTTGAGATCCATGCCAATCACATCCTGTACATCCACTCCGAAACTCTCAAATTTTTTTTGTTGTGGCTCCTACAAAAACCCTTATCAATTCCTCTCCATGGCCTAGGCATGGACGGAATTGAGGGGTCCACCCCTTTAAGTGAGTTCAAAATTCACCTTACAAAAACTCGTAAGTTATAATCATCCTTACAATGACTTGAAACATGAAGTAAAACCTATTTGTTTCACTAAGTTTTATTGGCCATTCTAGCATTCCAAAGGCACCCTACAACCCTTAGTTTCTCTGAGGTAAATTTTAACACCAAAAAATCATACACCTACTAGTACAATCCAAAAGACATTATAAGTGTCCAGCAAAATGCACAGGTGGGTATTTTTCCAGCGAAATACATTATATAGATTCAAAAATAAAAGGTTCTCCTAAGGTCCAAAATTTATAAAGGAAATAAATTAAGGTTGCATGTAGATCTCTTCGATAAATGTGCACACAGGGTATATCCTCAAAAATCCACACGGTTGTAGAAAAGGTGACTCAACAGTCTGGGACCACTCTACACCCTTGGAGCCGATTTCTTGAAATAAGATCAGCCTAGTACAACTGAATTCGAGTTGCGTTGGAGAAGTGTAGCCCTTAATGGAATCCTCTTGTCCTACTCACATGTATTTATCATACATGTACGAAGAGAGGGAAGAGGGATTTAAAAACTCTATATAAATAGGCCATGTGACAGATAAAATAAGAGACATTGTTATATTGGTCATATTTCTTGTAAAAAAACCACCATTTCTTTGTTGAACCTAGGAAGTGAAGAGCACTAGCATGTTGACCAAATTTCTTCTAAGCAACCCAAAATCTTAGTGAGTGAAGAGAAACCCAACCTTTGGAGAGTATTCACACTTCTTTTAGAAAGAGGAGAAACTTGCAAAGAGATTGAGGAGAAAATCCTTGCTGAGGAATTTTTAGCTCCCTAGCTCAAGGAATTCTCTTCAAGTGTTTTAATATTCTGATTGTATTCAAGCTCTACCACCAACAACCAATAAAGGGATATTTTTCCATATGCTATTGATGTGTTTGATCCATTTGATAATTCTTATGTTCATCCACCTCTTTGTTTAAATTTATGTTTATGTATGCAATGTATCAATTATTTACATTTTTGTGTTTACTTAAGTCTGTCCATTAACAACACCAATTTGGACTATGATCCTTTGCACATAACAATCCACTGCTAAGGGGGTGTTTTTGGTAGATTTATGCTCCATAAACACTACAATAGGAATATCGAATCCACTCATCTCTTTTCATTAATCTAGATATTGTTTGGAGAACCTCCCCTCTGCAAAAACATTATTCAAGGTGCTCCATACCTCCCAGGATTTTTTGAATCTATATAATGTATTTCGCTGGAAAAATACCC
>Ga0115848_100634_pt1 | contig 14305 bp, 6 predicted proteins | sample InSIn3gowninarea_FD_83862 | JGI IMG/M metagenome (GOLD analysis project Ga0115848, IMG submission 83862) | reverse complement strand
TCTATTCTTGTAATTAATTAATATCATGATCAATAACATCTCATAAATTTTATTATTCATCAACACCTATGAGTGGTGGTGGGGGTGGGGGTGGAGGGGGTGGAGGTGGAGAGGGTGGAGGGCATGGAGGTGGAGAGGGTGGAGGGGGTGGAGGATCAACATGTGGTGGGGGTGAATTTTTGGGGATGTTTTGGTTCACTTCATCCAATATCTGTTATATATCATGATAGAAGTCATGAGATGACTCATCCATGATCATAAAAAGGCACCTACAAATATTACTAATACCATAGAAATAGAAATTTAAACTCAATTTAAATTGGATAATAATAGAAAAAAATGCATTACTTATGAATTGGATATCACAAATATTTTTAAGTAGAAAACTAGCATATATAACAACATGCCATACAACTCTTTATCCATCAACAAGGTCCTCATTAAAATTAATGATCCAATATTCATGTAGTCAACTTCATCCACCTAGATATGATTTGAAAAGAGTTAATCTTATGGGATATTACATTACAAATAACAATTTAAACCTATATAGAAGAAAAAAAATAATAATTTGATAAATTATAGAATATCACACACATAAACTACACCAAATCTAGAGTAAAATAATAACAAAAGTATATAATGAATGTTGAATATATATTTGAGAGGTGATGATATTTCAAAGGGATGACCTTCCAAAGTTTTCAAAATTTATTAATCAAGGTATGATTTCATTTAATAATGATTACATGGACATCAACACTTCCAATGTACTATAAAAATTGATATTATCCTAGGTAGCATGTTAACATTAGGGCCATTAGCACAACCCATGTAACATAAATATATATAAACATATCTATTTAGAAGTAGAGAGTTGACCTTACTGCATATGGAAATACTCAACCTAATAATACCTTTGAAATGATAATTTTTTATTACAACATATGGACTAAAAAAGGCACATGTTATTATCCTTTTACAAAATTATTTATATTTTTTGGCCTATAGACATATACAAACCAAAAGAAAAATTATATTTACTAGCTTTTTCTACCAAAATTACTATAGAGACCATGTAATATAGTTTGATGACCTACAATACTTATAAAATCCTAATTCATGTATAAATTAGAGATTATTATATATACCTTGAAAGTGCATAGGGATAATTCTCCTTGGATTTTTAACTATTCAAAGTAGAAAATAGATAAAGTTTTTAGTTATATCTATTTTCCCTAAATGGAGATTTATGTACCACATATATTCACCTAAGCTTTATTTGAATGGATGACCTTGAAGTGCAATGAGGTGTCTGACTAGGTGTGCTAGAATTTGTGGATTGATGATGTGCCACCTTGTGCTTGAGAATGTGCTTTGTCAATCGAGCATTGGATGGAAGAGGAAGCTTCCAAACTTTGGGGTTTTACAAACTAACTATTACTTCATACATCCAGTAGAGGCTTGGATGATAGGTTAAGAGTGTAAAAAAGGGAGAAATACAAGAAAAAATGATAAAAATAAAAGGTTTAGAGTGAAGGAAAGAGAGGGAAATGACCTTGATACCTATGAGCCCAAATATGAGTGAGGTGGGCATTATCATAATGATGTTAAGCTAGAAGGAATATAAAGGAAAATCCTAAAGAGGGAAAACCCAACTAACAACTTCAAACCCATGTGAACACCTCCACCAAAACCAATAAGGGATGGCTTAAATGCCTTAGGATTAAGAAGAGAAACACTCACATTTCCAGCTCATAGTGAATGAAATGAACCCACACTCATAAGATAAAATGGTTGAAAAGAACCTTAAAAAAATGATTACATCCCATGGTCTTACACTTAGGACCAATCTCATTCTACACTAGTAACCCAAAACTAACATTCATGCATGTAAAAATATACCCAAAGTAAAGGTTGACAACCTTAACATATAGAAGGGCAACAAGGCTTATTAAATTGAAATAAAGACTACATATGGAAAGTAGTAGGAGAAATGCTTAGGGGAAGGCCTTTTTGTAATATATATGCTCTAATTTATTGAAAATAAACAAATGTCCTAGAATAGTAATATAATAATTGGCTACCTAATTAGTACTCTTGAAAATAGGAAATAAATTTAACTATTATCAAGTGTCATCTTATAGTAAAGAGGTTTACAGAAGAAATATAAGCTAGCAAGATAAAATACTACGATAATATCATTTTTAAATGTAAGCTTTGCTATTGTAGTCTTCGCAACTCATCATAGGTTTTTCATTCTTAGGAGACTTATCGTAAGCACTAAGTTCCAAGATTATGACTTAAACACTCTCTCTGTTAGATTTGAATTTTGTTATGAAGTTTGACATATAACATTTCTCTCTTCCATTAACACATAGTAAATGGTCAAAACCATTGAAGTGAATCAAATGGAAGTGCAATAATTTAGCTCAAATATAAAAGTATTTGATCTGAAACCTTCTATAGTAATTGAAGTTTAAATTAATGAAAAGTGATATATTATTGATCTTATCTGTTATTCCTTTCATGTTATACAAATTTGTTGATGATCCCTTCCTACCCATTAACACTATAGAACTTTATGGGATACTCTACTATGAACCTAAAAACTTCATCATCACAAGAATCACATTTAGTTTACTTAAATATTTTCATCTTCACATGTCATTACCACATGTATAACAATCACAAATATCAATAATATAACTAATAAGACCTATGCCATACTAATGCTAAAACTATCACCTTCCTTCTAAATAAGGATTAAAAATTATCATCAATTGATATCAATTGTATGAGATTAGGGTACATCCTAAAAGATGAAACTAAAATATGGATTAAAGCCTCTCTAGTAGTAAATTTGGGTGAAAGATCTAATTCCTTTGGTTAAGTACTTTGATAAATCCTTGTGATACTAAACTAACCATTAATTTATCATTATAACTCTTGATTATTTTATATCTAGTTTTGTTAAAATAAGTAATCTTCATGCATAATATTTTATAGAGATTATCACATTATTGATCATATAATGATGATACTATGTATTATTATTGAAGAGGTTAAAGCTTATAAACACAAGTATTGTTCTTACTTTATAGGTCCTTCTATAAATTCTTTGATACTACCACTAGATATATTCTATTAGGAAGGCTTGTTTGGACTTAGAAATCCCTAGAGAACATATAGTTGGTTAATTTTAATTTTGGTTCTCACTTACATGTGGTAATGTATAGAATTATTGATATTAAATAGGATTGACACTCTCTTGCCTACCCTTTATGGGATCTATATTGATAAATTTAAGAAATGGATTACATACATCTTAGGTCTAAGTAAAGATTATTTATCAAGCATGGTTTCATTATCTCCATTCTACTATTTACATATGGCAAATTAGTTTAATAGTATCTCATACAAAATCTAGGTTTCAACATCAAGTTAACAATTTGAGTGCATTTTACGATACTCATCCAATCTTGAATTTTATCTTTAAAAATATATAAAGGTAGCCTATATGTTGAAGTTCTCAAAATAGACTAAATTAAAGGCTATATGTTGAAGTTATTTAGAGAGACCAACCTAAAAAAAAAAGATTTAATACAAAAACCCAAAAATAAGAGATTTAACAGGAAGAAAATCCAAAAAAATAATGCACATGGTAGGTCGAACCAACCTAAACAATGTGGGGAAAATTTGGAGGTAGGATCTCGTGGGAGGGTCAGCAAAATTGGGATCCTAAAATCAACCTTTGTTGCTTATTGGAGCTGGTTGGGAATGCAATTTGTGAAGTTATAAAATGAGATTTATGGCCTATGATAGGGTATTTATATTGAAAGGATTGGGATATTGATATTTTTGGGATCCTAATATAGGTTCGATTAATGAGCCAATATGGAGACCCTGATTTGAGTTAGGATTAGGGTCTTGAAATATTAGGATCTTGATTTATTTCATATTGGGATCCCAATTTGTTTGACCACAAATTTCCATTCCACACTTCCTCTTTAAGTGGGCCCAGCTTCTTTCTTCCACCTATGTGATAGTGAGGTTTTAGTAGTGAGTGATTTAGGAACATGTTGGTTGATATCAATTAAGTAGAAGCTTCTACTATTATGGACTGAGCAAGTGTGATATTATAGTAGCTAAGTTTGGATAAGGTGGAGGTAAGCTTGAAGAGGAACCAAAAACAAAAAAGGTATATAGCTCCCCAATACATCTTAGTTCATTTAGCTTTGCCTTGGTAAAATGAATGGGTTATTAGTGAAATAGATATAGGAATTAACAAAAAATGAGGGTTTTCTATTATTTGTTATGTGTGTATGGTATGGGGAAGATAAGATAGAACATGTAGAGACTGATAGAGAACAAAATGTAGTATTGATAAAATCAACAAAATATGGGCTTTAAGAAAATGAGAATTGTTAAATTTATTGGTGGGGAAACTAACTATCATAAGGTTCAAAATCATACATAAATAGTTGTGTAGGGTTTAATTTTTTACTTGGGTTTGACTACACTACATGCACTATTTTGTAACTACAATGAGGGAGAATAAAAACTTGTACAAAATCATAATGGCTAGGGCACAAGATTATAAAAGATACTAACATGGGAGGGATACTACATAAATAATCATTTCTTGAAATAACCTCATTGGTAAGCTATAAGAAAACTCCAACATACAAAAATACATAAGTTTCACCAATAAACCATAAAACAAGAAGATATTAACCATCCAAATATGAATAAAATAATAGGTCATGACTAATGTAGTACCATATATATTACACAACGATAAAATTAACTTATATGTAGATGCATGAATTAATTTTGTTATTTTTTTTTTCAAATTTTATGAGTTTTAGATATAGTTTTGATTTTTATATTTTAGCTAACTGCAAATCATATGGCACCTAGATGATTCAATTTAGGGATCATCTAAGATCTATATGATTATGCAAATCTTTTGAATGACTTTTCAAGTCATCTGATTATCAAATGACTAGGGTTACCCAGTCATCCTAGATAAGGATGATTATGATAAAACATGTAAAAACTAACTTAAGGAATAAATGAACCTAAAAATAAATTCCCACATGATAAAGAAATATGAGATGATTAACATAGACCTAGATACCAATGATATATGCATAGAGAAGATGTAAGATAATATAGATATTGACTATGTACCAAAATTTATGTCATATGAATCTCTAATATAAATTTCATCCACTACTGATATAGGTACGAAGAACCTTAGATCAAGTTGACTAGGATTGGTTGGGGGTATTTATACTATCAAGAGTGGTACATGTATACTAGATTATTGGTGACACATCATACATGATAGTGTTATGAGAGTGCTTTGATCCAAATTGATGTACCTTCCTTCTCCTGATAGGGGAGATGATAGTGATATTAGAGGATATCTACAAGATATTCATACTACTTGTTAAGGATAATATGATTATATTAGTGACTAATAGGGTCATCATATTGTAGGGTGAAAAATCATATTTCTTATATTTTAGAGGATAAATTCACCTTAATTCCACACATAACCTCCCATACTACATAATTTAAACTTCAAAAAGATAAGCATATGAACGATTTTATAAAATTAGTGTTAGATCTAAATGGAAAAATGAAATTATATATTTAAGTGCATAAAATAAACCCTAAATGCACCAAAAATTTGGATTGGAGTGTTTTTACACACTAAAAATTATATATTTAGGCCTCTTAGAGAAGCTAAATGGGATTGGAGTATTTTTCCACACTCCAAATTGCTTGTGAGACTCCTTATCCCCAAATCAATGGAGAAAAATGAGACATCTTTATGCCTATTATGCAAATCATGAATCTAGATAGATTTTACCCAATTTGAATGGTGAATTTAAGCTATAATTAAAAATGCATATGACATATACAACCTAGTATGAATTTTTCCTAGAGAATATGCTATATTCATACAATTAAAACAAGGATACAAACAAAGGATTATCCCAAGCTCTCCCTTGCTCCAAGTCCTATAAAAACCTTGAAAATATGTATGAATCCAAAAGTGAATATAAATTAACCAAATAATTGTTACCCAGCCTCCCTAGGAGGTAGGTTGAGTTGGATTTGATGGTGAATCTTAAGTGAAATGATTCAAAACCTTACAAAATAGATTCAACCCTTAGTTCCAAACCCTAGGAGTCCAAAAAACCTTTGAGAGCACTTGAGAGAAAATTAAGAGCACTTGAAAGCATGAAAAACAAAATGAATACAAGTGAATTAGGTGGGAATTCTATTTTTTTGAGTTGAGAGATATACCTACCTTGATGACTTAAGTGGAATTTTTTAGATACCTTCTTTTATTTTATTTGCCACTTAAGAGCCTTTTAATTCAAATTTGGGCCTTTTTGACTTTAGGCCTTGCAAAATAAATCATCAAATATTAGCCCATAAATAATACACCATGTATTTCTACACATTTAATCATTTTAATAAAAAATGTAATTTTTTTAATGTCTACATTTTTCCCTTGTTGAACGAGGTCTATTTGCTAAAAAAGGACTTGGTTCAACAAGTGTAGATCATCAAATGTTAGTCATGAACATTTGAATATTTTGCATTTAAACCTTGCATATAAACTTCAAATTTTGTAATCCATTTTAGCAATTTCAAATGAGCCTGCATAAATAAGTTATTCAAAATATAAACAATATAGTAACATTTTAGAATAATATTATAATAAATATGCTTCACCATTCCAATACAAGATCTATCAAATAGGCTAGGCAATTTTCTATCGTAGATGGGAAAAAGTAAAAGGTGGAATACATATGTGTCACCATTCAAATTTTAGATTCATCAAATAGGCTATATAATGTACTCTCATAGATGGAAATAAATAAAATGTGGAACAAATAGGCATTATCATTCAAGTACAAGATCCATCAAATAGGCTTAGCCATGTGTTCTCATAGATAGAAAAAATATAAAAAGTGGAACAAATAAGCATCACCATTCAGATACAAGGTCTGTCAAATAGGCTAAGCCATGTATTCTTGTATATAGATTCCAAATAAATATGTCTCACCATTCGAATACTAGATTCATCAAATAGGATCAATAATGTATTTATGAAAAATATTTGAACAACTTATATAGTATTTAATAATTTTTAGCATCAAACCTATGCAAAGTGTTCATGATGGTCCAGAATAAATATGTATCACCATTTGAATACTAGATTTATCAAATAGGCTTGTATTAAGTTAGGAGGGTTGACCAGTAGCATTTTTTTAGTGAGAAAATGATGCAAGGAAGAACTATTCTACATATGATATGGAGTTTTATGCAATTTTTCAATCATTGCAACATTGGAGGCACTATTTAATCTTAAAGGAGTTTGTATTATTTACTGATCATGAAGCATTGAGGTATGTTAACTCTCAAAAAAAGTTAAATAGTAGGCATACCAAATGGATTTCATTTTTGTAATAGGATAAATTTATCCTAAAACATAAGTCAGGTAAACAAAATAATATTTTTGATGCATTAAGTAGGGGAGTCTTGCTATTGACCACTATGTAAAATGAAGTGGTAGGATGAGGGGATTAAAAATATATATGAATTTGATATCAATTTTGAGAATATTATGCAACAATGTAAAAGTGTAGTAGAGGGTGATCCTTGTGTAGTTTTTGAAGAATATTTTCTTTAGAATAGTTACTTATTTAGGGGTAATCGATTATGCATTGTAAATGGCTCTATGAGGGATAACATCTTGAAGGAATTGCATAGTGGGGATTTAGCTGGTAATTTTGGAGTACCCAAAACTATGAATCTTAAAGAGAAGTATTATTGGCCAAAGATGAAGAGAGACATAATCAAGTTTGTATCTAGATGTAGATTATGCTAAATAACTTAGGCCCATGCATAAAGTATAAGGTTGTATATGCCACTATTGGTTCTTACAGGAACATGGATCGATCTAAGTGTGGACGTTATGTTAGGGTTGCCTAAGACACAACATGGTAAGGATTCATTTTTTATTATGGTAGATAGATTTTATAAAATAGATTATTTTATTTCTTTCCAAAAAACTAAAGATGCCACTAATATTGTAGTTTTATTCTTTGATGAGGTTGTGCGGTTGCATCGTATTCCCAAGACTATTACTTCTGATCAAGATACTAATTTCTTGGGTCACTTTGGAGGATATTGTGGAAGAAGTTCAATACTAGGATAAAGTTTAGTAGTGCTTACCATCCACATAGCAATGGATAAATATAGGTATTGAATAGAAGTTTGGAAAACCTCTTACAATGCATAGTTAGGGAAAAGCCAAAATAATGGAATTTAGCCTTGTCATAAGCTGAATTTGCCTATAATAGTTCATGGAATAGGTCAACAAGTAAATCTCCTTTTCAAATTATTTATGATCATAATTATAGAGGGGTATTAGATCAAGTTGAGTTACCTATGGGGGAATAGGTTAATGATGAGGTAGAGGCATGTGTTGAGCGTATCCAAAAAGTACAAGAATCACTGAAAGAAAAATTACATAGTAGTAATATTCAATACAAAACAATTGATGATGTACATATAAAGGTGAAAGTATTTGAATAAGTTGATATGATCATGGTTTATCTTTGAAACGAAAGGTTTCCTAAAGGAACGTATAATAAACTAAAACTCTAATAAATTGGGCCCTACAAGATTTTGAAGAAAATCAATGATAATGCTTATAGAGTAGAGTTGCCCAATGATTTTGATATTTCACCTATTTTTAATGGTTCTAACTGTGATATTATTTTGCTTTGAAATTTAAACCTTGGTTTCATATACATGTTATAATTATGGAGAATCCTAGATTCACCATACCCTAAAAATCATTTTTTCAAGACCTAATTCTTCCATATAGGATCCCAAAATTGGTTTTTTCTAAGAGAACTCCTGAGTTTTAGGCTTTTTTGCATGTTAGGACTTTAATAACTTTACTTTTAGTTGAATCCCATTATTTTAGGATCATGCTTGATTTGTAAGAGGGATGCACATGCAAATTATAGGCATAATCTAACTCATTTCTATTTTTAGCTATTTTTAGAAAATAGGCTTTAGAGTTTGCTAAGAGTTTATCATATTTTTAGTTGCTATATGAAGTATTGTATTCTCTTTGAGAAGTGGTGTGAATTCAAGAATGAGAAGAGAATTATTTTTAGATTTCTTCCATTTTAATACAAGTATATTCTATGATTGGAGTCCATTTTATTGGTATTTTACAATTGAATTCACATCATCTGGTATCAGAGTGGTTGTGATATCACTAATAGAGGGAAACTATTACCTAGGTAATAATGGGTGTAGGGAGAGGTTTAGCGGGTTTTTATGCCCACATGAATAGGAAGATAGAGTATCTACATGCAAAAATTACATGGTTAACTAGTGTAATTAATCATATGGATGGAAGGAGATCTCATGCACACCCAAATCTAGGATTTGATGGTGAGAGCCTATTTGGGGAAGATGAATTTGATGTTGAGGTGGGAGGAGAATTGATATATCCTATAGAAGTAGAATAAGGCTTTGAAAATCGATTAATCTAAGTCTTGTAAGGGATAAAAGTAAATCAAGATCAAGGTTCCTTAGTATGTTGGTGGGTTGAAATCATAAGAGTTGATTGATTGGATAAATAGCTTGGAGAAGTACTTTTAATGGGGTAATCTTGTTGAGGATAAGAAGGTGAAACTTGCATTCATAAAATTAAAGGAGCATGCTTTGATTTGGTGGGATCATCTACAAGATTCATGATAGATAAAAGGAAAAGAGAAGATCAAGGCTTGGGCCATGATAAAGAAGAAGTTACAAGAGAAATTTATTTTTGTAGACTATTCTAAAATCTTATTTCAAAGATTCCAAAATCTTCAAAAGAAATAATAGAGCATTGAAAATTACACCAATGAATTCTACAAATTATCCATTCACACATAACAAATAATAGAAAACCCTCATTTTTTGTTAATTCCTATATCTATTTCACTAATAACCCATTCATTTTACCAAGGCAAAGCTAAATGAACTAAGATGTATTGGGGAGCTATATACCTTTTTTGTTTTTGGTTCCTCTTCAAGCTTACCTCCACCTTATCCAAACTTAGCTACTATAATATCACACTTGCTCAGTCCATAATAGTAGAAGCTTCTACTTAATTGATATCAACCAACATGTTCCTAAATCACTCACTACTAAAACCTCACTATCACATAGGTGGAAGAAAGAAGCTGGGCCCACTTAAAGAGGAAGTGTGGAATGGAAATTTGTGGTCAAACAAATTGGGATCCCAATATGAAATAAATCAAGATCCTAATATTTCAAGACCCTAATCCTAACTCAAATCAGGGTCTCCATATTGGCTCATTAATCGAACCTATATTAGGATCCCAAAAATATCAATATCCCAATCCTTTCAATATAAATACCCTATCATAGGCCATAAATCTCATTTTATAACTTCACAAATTGCATTCCCAACCAGCTCCAATAAGCAACAAAGGTTGATTTTAGGATCCCAATTTTGCTGACCCTCCCACGAGATCCTACCTCCAAATTTTCCCCACATTGTTTAGGTTGGTTCGACCTACCATGTGCATTATTTTTTTGGATTTTCTTCCTGTTAAATCTCTTATTTTTGGGTTTTTGTATTAAATCTTTTTTTTTTAGGTTGGTCTCTCTAAATAACTTCAACATATAGCCTTTAATTTAGTCTATTTTGAGAACTTCAACATATAGGCTACCTTTATATATTTTTAAAGATAAAATTCAAGATTGGATGAGTATCGTAAAATGCACTCAAATTGTTAACTTGATGTTGAAACCTAGATTTTGTATGAGATACTATTAAACTAATTTGCCATATGTAAATAGTAGAATGGAGATAATGAAACCATGCTTGATAAATAATCTTTACTTAGACCTAAGATGTATGTAATCCATTTCTTAAATTTATCAATATAGATCCCATAAAGGGTAGGCAAGAGAGTGTCAATCCTATTTAATATCAATAATTCTATACATTACCACATGTAAGTGAGAACCAAAATTAAAATTAACCAACTATATGTTCTCTAGGGATTTCTAAGTCCAAACAAGCCTTCCTAATAGAATATATCTAGTGGTAGTATCAAAGAATTTATAGAAGGACCTATAAAGTAAGAACAATACTTGTGTTTATAAGCTTTAACCTCTTCAATAATAATACATAGTATCATCATTATATGATCAATAATGTGATAATCTCTATAAAATATTATGCATGAAGATTACTTATTTTAACAAAACTAGATATAAAATAATCAAGAGTTATAATGATAAATTAATGGTTAGTTTAGTATCACAAGGATTTATCAAAGTACTTAACCAAAGGAATTAGATCTTTCACCCAAATTTACTACTAGAGAGGCTTTAATCCATATTTTAGTTTCATCTTTTAGGATGTACCCTAATCTCATACAATTGATATCAATTGATGATAATTTTTAATCCTTATTTAGAAGGAAGGTGATAGTTTTAGCATTAGTATGGCATAGGTCTTATTAGTTATATTATTGATATTTGTGATTGTTATACATGTGGTAATGACATGTGAAGATGAAAATATTTAAGTAAACTAAATGTGATTCTTGTGATGATGAAGTTTTTAGGTTCATAGTAGAGTATCCCATAAAGTTCTATAGTGTTAATGGGTAGGAAGGGATCATCAACAAATTTGTATAACATGAAAGGAATAACAGATAAGATCAATAATATATCACTTTTCATTAATTTAAACTTCAATTACTATAGAAGGTTTCAGATCAAATACTTTTATATTTGAGCTAAATTATTGCACTTCCATTTGATTCACTTCAATGGTTTTGACCATTTACTATGTGTTAATGGAAGAGAGAAATGTTATATGTCAAACTTCATAACAAAATTCAAATCTAACAGAGAGAGTGTTTAAGTCATAATCTTGGAACTTAGTGCTTACGATAAGTCTCCTAAGAATGAAAAACCTATGATGAGTTGCGAAGACTACAATAGCAAAGCTTACATTTAAAAATGATATTATCGTAGTATTTTATCTTGCTAGCTTATATTTCTTCTGTAAACCTCTTTACTATAAGATGACACTTGATAATAGTTAAATTTATTTCCTATTTTCAAGAGTACTAATTAGGTAGCCAATTATTATATTACTATTCTAGGACATTTGTTTATTTTCAATAAATTAGAGCATATATATTACAAAAAGGCCTTCCCCTAAGCATTTCTCCTACTACTTTCCATATGTAGTCTTTATTTCAATTTAATAAGCCTTGTTGCCCTTCTATATGTTAAGGTTGTCAACCTTTACTTTGGGTATATTTTTACATGCATGAATGTTAGTTTTGGGTTACTAGTGTAGAATGAGATTGGTCCTAAGTGTAAGACCATGGGATGTAATCATTTTTTTAAGGTTCTTTTCAACCATTTTATCTTATGAGTGTGGGTTCATTTCATTCACTATGAGCTGGAAATGTGAGTGTTTCTCTTCTTAATCCTAAGGCATTTAAGCCATCCCTTATTGGTTTTGGTGGAGGTGTTCACATGGGTTTGAAGTTGTTAGTTGGGTTTTCCCTCTTTAGGATTTTCCTTTATATTCCTTCTAGCTTAACATCATTATGATAATGCCCACCTCACTCATATTTGGGCTCATAGGTATCAAGGTCATTTCCCTCTCTTTCCTTCACTCTAAACCTTTTATTTTTATCATTTTTTCTTGTATTTCTCCCTTTTTTACACTCTTAACCTATCATCCAAGCCTCTACTGGATGTATGAAGTAATAGTTAGTTTGTAAAACCCCAAAGTTTGGAAGCTTCCTCTTCCATCCAATGCTCGATTGACAAAGCACATTCTCAAGCACAAGGTGGCACATCATCAATCCACAAATTCTAGCACACCTAGTCAGACACCTCATTGCACTTCAAGGTCATCCATTCAAATAAAGCTTAGGTGAATATATGTGGTACATAAATCTCCATTTAGGGAAAATAGATATAACTAAAAACTTTATCTATTTTCTACTTTGAATAGTTAAAAATCCAAGGAGAATTATCCCTATGCACTTTCAAGGTATATATAATAATCTCTAATTTATACATGAATTAGGATTTTATAAGTATTGTAGGTCATCAAACTATATTACATGGTCTCTATAGTAATTTTGGTAGAAAAAGCTAGTAAATATAATTTTTCTTTTGGTTTGTATATGTCTATAGGCCAAAAAATATAAATAATTTTGTAAAAGGATAATAACATGTGCCTTTTTTAGTCCATATGTTGTAATAAAAAATTATCATTTCAAAGGTATTATTAGGTTGAGTATTTCCATATGCAGTAAGGTCAACTCTCTACTTCTAAATAGATATGTTTATATATATTTATGTTACATGGGTTGTGCTAATGGCCCTAATGTTAACATGCTACCTAGGATAATATCAATTTTTATAGTACATTGGAAGTGTTGATGTCCATGTAATCATTATTAAATGAAATCATACCTTGATTAATAAATTTTGAAAACTTTGGAAGGTCATCCCTTTGAAATATCATCACCTCTCAAATATATATTCAACATTCATTATATACTTTTGTTATTATTTTACTCTAGATTTGGTGTAGTTTATGTGTGTGATATTCTATAATTTATCAAATTATTATTTTTTTTCTTCTATATAGGTTTAAATTGTTATTTGTAATGTAATATCCCATAAGATTAACTCTTTTCAAATCATATCTAGGTGGATGAAGTTGACTACATGAATATTGGATCATTAATTTTAATGAGGACCTTGTTGATGGATAAAGAGTTGTATGGCATGTTGTTATATATGCTAGTTTTCTACTTAAAAATATTTGTGATATCCAATTCATAAGTAATGCATTTTTTTCTATTATTATCCAATTTAAATTGAGTTTAAATTTCTATTTCTATGGTATTAGTAATATTTGTAGGTGCCTTTTTATGATCATGGATGAGTCATCTCATGACTTCTATCATGATATATAACAGATATTGGATGAAGTGAACCAAAACATCCCCAAAAATTCACCCCCACCACATGTTGATCCTCCACCCCCTCCACCCTCTCCACCTCCATGCCCTCCACCCTCTCCACCTCCACCCCCTCCACCCCCACCCCCACCACCACTCATAGGTGTTGATGAATAATAAAATTTATGAGATGTTATTGATCATGATATTAATTAATTACAAGAATAGA
>Ga0115848_100633_pt1 | contig 14305 bp, 13 predicted proteins | sample InSIn3gowninarea_FD_83862 | JGI IMG/M metagenome (GOLD analysis project Ga0115848, IMG submission 83862) | reverse complement strand
CCAGCCATGCAATCACCACCATCACCAATATAAAAGCCAATACCGGCAAAAAGCGTGCACTAACGTTAATATTGGTGCCCAGCCAGTCTGCTACCACTACAGATAACTTAAGTGCTGCAGCCAAACCAATGATTATTGCAAGAAAAGAAAAGGCTGCAATAATAAAGCCTTTTTGAAGTCCTTTAAAAACAGCCAGCACCAGCAAGCACAAGTATGTAATATCAATGATCATAACAATGCTATGTGAAACGTGAATGGTGAGCTATACAGCTAAAGTATAATTGTCTTCTATAGAAGAGTCACGCTTCCATACACCCACTTTTTTACCCATTTGCCAGCAGTTCTTTTACTGCTGCAGAAATCGCTTTGCCATCTGCTCTGCCAGCGAGTTGCTTGGTGGCAACAGCCATCACTTTTCCCATTTCGTTAGGCGTGCTCGCACCAATATCGTTGATTATTGTCATCAGCACTTCTCTCAGTTCTTCTGCAGATAATTGCTTTGGCAAAAAACGTTCAATCACTGCCAGTTCTTCTTCTTCTTTCTGTGCAAGATCGTGGCGGCTTTGTTGTTGAAAAATTTCCAGCGAATCGCGGCGCTGCTTTGCCATGCGTTGCAGCAGTTTCATTTCTGTATCCTGTGTTATTTGCCCGTTGGCACCGGGTTCAGTTTTCGCTTTAATAATTTCTGCCTTAATGGCGCGAAGACTACGCAATGCAGCTTCATCTTTAGCTTTCATGGCATCTTTCATTTCATTCATTACATTAGCTTCTAAACTCATGGTGTGGTCTTTTATATTTCACTAATTTATTTTGATACACTAATTTATAGCACACGGATGACACGGACTAAAGCACAGATTGGAAAGGAATTGATTTGATGAAATTTGCAGTTATTAACAAATCATCAGTTTAATCGTTCACATATCAGTTTCATCATATTATCCAACAAATCCGTGCTTTAATCCCTGTTATCCGTGTGCCATCGTTTTTGTGTGCTAAAATCATTTTCCTTTCAATTCTTTTGCCTGCAAGTCTCTAAATTTTGCATAGAAGTTTTTAGCAAAGGCTTTTATATCGCTGCTTAGCTCTTTGTATTGGGTAGCTCTGCTATAGGTATCGGCCATGGTAGAAAATGTTTGATAAAAAAAGTCACTCATTTCATCTACCATCATGTCTTTTGTCCAGAGGTCAATGCGCAATGCCGATTTATCTGCGCTGTCCCAAAAGGCTATCATCATTGCTTTGGCTGCAGCACTTAAGTTATCTGTAGTGGTAGCAGACTGGCTGGGCACCAATATTAACGTTAGTGCACGCTTTTTGCCGGTATTGGCTTTTATATTGGTGATGGTGGTGATTGCATGGCTGGTGCGCTTTTGCGGGTTGCTCATTCAAAAAGCATTGCAACTGGTGATGTTGGGATTTTTAAATAAAGCGGCTGGCATTATATTGTATGCTGTATTATACACTATCTTGTTAAGTGTGTTATTGTTTTATGCAGAAAAGACAAACTTTATAGGGCAAGATACGATTGCAGCATCGCATACTTATAGCTTTGTACAACCGTGGGGACCGGCGGCAATTCATATGTTTGCTATGCTTGTTCCGGCATTTGAAAATATGTTTAAGCATTTGGAACAATTCTTTGATAACATTGCTAAAAAAACTGCATGAATAATGTTGTTAAAAACAAAACAGTTATTTTAGCAGCACAAATCATATTTGAATAGCTGAGGTTTAATGCAGATAAGATTAAGAACCACATGACGTATAACATAAAACAACAGGACAAATTCAAGTTTATTGAAGAAGGTAGTGGCGAGCCGCTGTTGCTGCTGCATGGACTGTTTGGTGCACTCAGCAACTTTCAGTATTTAGTAGAACACTTCAGAGATCGTTACAAAGTTGTTGTTCCAATACTGCCTTTGTTTGATCTGGATATATTTCACACAACCGTTGGTGGTTTAGAAAAGTTTATAAGCAGGTTTGTAGAAGCACGCAATTTGAACAATATTCATTTATTAGGCAATTCACTGGGCGGACATGTGGCGTTGATACATATTTTAAAACATCCGCAGCGCGTTAAATCGCTTATACTTACCGGCAGCTCCGGTTTGTTTGAGAGTGGCATGGGCGATACCTACCCAAAACGCGGCGATAAGGAATACATCCGGCACAAAACCCAACTTACTTTTTACGACCCCGCAGTAGCAAGTGATGAGCTGGTAAATGAAGTGTTTGAAATAACCAACAACCGCCTGAAGGTTATTAAAATAATTTCACTTGCTAAAAGCGCAATAAGAAATAATTTAGGGAAAGAATTAAACCAGATACAGCAACCCACACTCTTAATCTGGGGAAAGAACGATACGATCACTCCGCCGTTTGTTGCAGAGGAGTTTAGAAAGCTCATCCCCCATAGTGAGCTGCACTTTATTGATAAATGCGGACATGCACCCATGATGGAAAGACCGGAGGAGTTTAATACTATTCTGGATGCATTCCTCGAAAAATTGAAGCATCCCGCTGCAACACTGGCATAGATTTTTTTGTCTTGCTAAAAAATAATTGAATGCTTGTAAGCCAATGTACGATAGCCAACTATCCGGTGGTTCATTTATTTGATAAGGTATCACTTGCACTCCAGTTCATGGAGGATTATGAGGTGCAGCATTTACCCGTAACAAATAATGATAAATATACTGGTGTTGTAGCAAAAGACGATTTGCTGGATGTAGATGATAATGCTACAATTGCTTCGCTGGAATTGCAGTTGCAGAACCTGTCTGTGCAACCCACCGAACATTTTTTGTCAGCGCTCAAGATAGCTGCAGCCAACGATTTAACGGTACTTCCGGTAGTTTCTGCCGAGCAGGAAGTGCAAGGTGTGCTTACGCAAACCGAATTGTTGCATGTAGCTGCTGCTTTTCAAAATGTAGAGGAACCTGGTGCTATCATCATCATGGAAATGGAAAGAAGCAGTTATTCTATAGGCGAGTTGTCGCGCCTTGTAGAAACGAACAATGCCAGCATTACGCAATTAAATACTTATACCGAGGTTGGAAGCGGGTTATTTATTGTTACTATTAAAATTAATAAATTAGAAATAGCTGACATTATTGCCACATTACAGCGGTATGATTATGTTATTCGCTATTACTTTGGCGAAGAAGCTTACGAAAATGAACTCCGGGAAAACTACGATTTACTAATGGCGTATTTGCGTATTTAACGGATTTTCGCTTCCAGCAATTTTTACTGTTTCTCATTTCATCCTTTCTCTATTTCCCACAGATGAATCCGTGGGCGATGTCCTATATACCTAATTTCATCAGTTCATCTGCCGGTTATTGTTTCCTGAATCTTGTATCCTTGATACTTCTATCTTTATCTTGTCTCCTGTTCCTTTGTGTCTTATCCTTCTTATTTATCCCCCTTCTTCCTTATCTTTAAAACCTAATAAAAATACGCTATGGTTGCTGCTGTTCGTTCGGCTTACAATATGCACTTTTCTCCCGAAGCTTATCAACAATACATTCATGCATTATCTTCATTATACCCCGGTGCTTTACTGTTTCGTGTAGCAGAAACCCCCATTTTTGTAGATAAAGCATTTACCCAAAAAATGCTCGATGCCTGTGAACGTATTGTAGATGTAATAACGGGTTACAACTTTAAAATGCTTACAGCACACGCCCTTCCGCCCGAAATAAAAGTGCCTAATGAAAATGAACATACCAACTTTATAGCTTTTGATTTTGGTGTGTGCGAGAATAATAAGGGCGAACTGGAACCGCAATTGATAGAGATGCAGGGCTTCCCTACCCTGTTTGCCTTTCAGGTATTTCAGGATGAAATGGCACGCAAATATTTGCAAATACCGGATAATTATTCCAGCTATTTGAATGGTTTTACCAAAGAAACCTACCTGCAATTACTTAAAGAAATTATTGTAAAAGATTGTAATCCGGAGAATGTTATTCTGTTGGAAATATTGCCGCACGAACAAAAAACGAAAATAGATTTTTACTTCACCGAGCAGTACCTGCATATTCCCGTTGTTGACCTGATGGATCTGGTAAAAGAAGGCAATAAACTATACTATAAAAAAGATGGTAAAAAGATACAGGTTAAGCGCATTTACAACCGTATTATTTTTGATGATCTGCAACAGCAATCGCCAGAGATTCAGCAGCAAGGCGAAATATTGTTTAAAGATGTGGATGTAGAATGGGTGCCGCATCCCAACTGGTTTTACCGCATCAGCAAGTTTACGTTGCCTTTTATTCATCATCCGTATGTGCCGGAAACAAAGTTTTTGAGTGATGTAAAAAAACTACCACAAGACCTGGAGAATTATGTACTGAAACCGTTGTTTTCTTTTGCAGGCCAAGGGGTTGTAATTGATGTAACCAAAGAAGATATTGACAAAGTAAAAGACCCGCATAACTGGATATTGCAGCGTAAGGTAAAATACGCTGATGTGATACAAACACCTGATGTGCCGTCTAAAGCAGAGATACGTATTTTTTATTTCTGGAAAGATGGCGAGCCAAGACCTATTGCCACCAACAATTTAGCACGCCTTAGCAAAGGCAAAATGATAGGCGTACGCTATAATGTAGACAAGGAATGGGTCGGCGGCACACTGGCTTATTTTGAACAATAGAGCGTAAATTATAAATGCGCACAAAGAGAATCCTTTGTGCGCATTTCTGTCATTTGCGGCTTTATGGTTCAAAAAAGAAAAACTCAACTCAAGTACTTTCCTACAATCGGCACTCTCCTACCCACACCAAATGCTTTAGGTGACACACGGATGATCGGGCAAAACTGGTTACGCTTATATTCATTCCGGTTTACCAATGCCAATGTTCTATCTACCAGTGCAGCATTAAAACCCTGCGCTTTTATTTCAGCAGGACCTTGTCTTTTTTCTATGTATTGAAATAAAATCTGATCGAGCACTTCATACTCCGGCAGGCTGTCGCTATCTTTCTGGTCGGGGCGCAACTCTGCACTCGGCGCTTTATTGATGATATTGTCTGGTATAATTTCTTTGTCCCGGTTGATATATCGCGCCAGCGCATACACCTGTGTTTTATAACAATCGCCCAGCACGCCAAGACCGCCTGCCATATCGCCATACAGCGTTCCATAGCCAGTTGCCAGTTCACTCTTATTACTCGTATTCAGTAAAATATATCCAAATTTGTTGGCAATGGACATCAGCAGATTACCGCGTGTTCGGCTCTGTATATTTTCTTCTGCAAGCGAAAAAGGCAAGTCTTGAAAAATAGGCTTTAAAGTGGTTAAAAATGCCTCATAAATCGTGTTAATACGAATAATATCATACGGGTTTTGCAAAGCCTCACTTAGTTGCACCGCATCATTTACCGAATGCTCAGTGGAATAAGGCGAAGGCATTAGGACAGCGCGCACATTTTCCTTACCCAAAGCATCACAGGCAAGAGCCAGTGTAACGGCAGAATCTATACCACCAGATGAGCCGAGGATGGCTTTGGTGAAACCCATTTTTGCAAAATAATCTTTGATGCCCATTACCAAAGCCCTGTAAATTCGGTCAATATTTTCTTCTGGTTCCAGCACCTGCTGTGTAATGTGCACTACATTGCCCTTGCCGGGAGAAGCCGGAGCCCGCTCTACAATGTTTTCGCAAATGGTACCATCATCTTTCAAGGTTACACTTTGTACCGTTTCTTCAAAAGCGGGTAATGCCTTGCACAAATTGCCATCTTTATCAAACACCAGCGAAGCGCCATCAAACACAATTTCTGTTTGACTGCCTACTGCATTGCAATACACCATAGGCAGTTTATACTTCAATACATTATTTCTTATCACTTTTTTCCTGCCTTCTTCGTGCATATAATCGAATGGTGAAGCACTGATGTTAACCATAATGTCTGGTTGCTCATGCATCATTTTGTCCATCGGGCAAATAATATATAGCGGGTTATCATCAATGTTCCAGATGTCTTCACAGATTGTAATTGCCAGCTTTTTGCCCTTAAACGGCACTACATGCCACTCCATAGATGGCTCAAAATAGCGGTACTCATCAAATACATCATACGTAGGTAATAATGTTTTATGTACTTCGGCTTTTATTTCTTTTTCATACAACAAAAAAGCAGCATTAAACAGGTCTTTACCTTCAATCTTAGGATTGCGTGCCGGCGAGCCAACCAACACACCAATGGTATCTGCATGTTCTTTTATACGGTCAATACTTTGGTAGCACTGATTAATGAAATCATTAAACTCTAAAAAATCTCTTGGCGGATAGCCACATACACATAACTCGCTAAAAACGATTAAATCGCCGCCCTGCGCTTTGGCTTCTTCGATTGCCTTTATGATTTTTTGTGTGTTGTATTCGAAATTGCCAATGTGATAGTTTTGCTGTGCTAAAAATATTTTCATTGCCTGATGGTGTTTGCTGTTTTATAAAGCAGCGTAAAGAATAATAAGATTGGTGCTTTTCTAGTTGTAAAGATAAGCAGCGTATTGAAAATAAATGTGGAATGGATAAAACGAGCGTTTTAATGAGATGAGTGCGCATCCTATATTTTGCATCATTACATTATACATTAATAAATCATTTTCATCCGTGCCTTAGTCCGTTTTATCTGGGTGCTATAATCCACATTTTAAGAATACTCTTACCTACATTGTTACTGTCACCTGCTATTTTCGCGCCATGAAAAAGTTTGGTCTTGCGCTGTGTTGGCTTATTATACTTTCTGCGTGCAATAACAAGAAAAACATTCCTGATGTTTCCAACATCAAAGTGCCATTTACAACATTACGGTTTGAGAAAGATTTTTTTGTCATAGATACTAATCATGTCGAAGCTTCTTTAAATGACCTGCAAAAGAAATATGGCTCTTTTCTTAACGACTTTTTGTACAATATACTCTCATTGCCACCGGTGCCCGATAGCGTCGTGTCGAATGTAAAGCTGTTTATTCATGATTACTATCCAAGATACCAGGCTGCAGAGCAAAAATTTGCTTCTTTTATCTCTCAGGAAAAAGATATAAAAAAGGGACTTCAGTTTGTGAAGTATTATTTTCCCCAATATAAAGTACCGCAACAGGCTATCACTTTTATTGGCCCATTGGAAGGCTACGGTAATGTGTTGACGAGCAGTGGCTTCGCTATTGGTTTGCAATTGTATATGGGTAAAGATTTTCCGGATTATAACTCAGCATATCTGAGTAACATTTATCCATCCTATCAAAGCAGGCGGTTTGAGCCGGCTTATATTCCGGTGAATTGTATGACGAATGTAATAAACGATATCTATCCCCCTGAAAGCGGTAGCCAAACACTAATAGAACAAATAATAGAAGAAGGCAAACGCATGTATGTGCTGGATTTGATTTTGCCCGAAACGGCAGATACATTAAAGACCGGCTATACTGCCAATCAGTTGCAGGGCTGCTATGATAATGAAGCGGGCATCTGGAACTTTTTTATACAAAATAATTTGCTCTACATTACCGATCCGTTGCAAACAAGAGACTACGTAAATGACGGCCCCAGAACGGAGGCATTAGGACCTGCATCGCCGGGAAATATAGGATTGTATGTAGGATGGCAAATTGTAAAGAAATGGATGAGCGATCACGAAAAAACAACACCAGAACAGCTACTGCAAACGCCTGCCAAACAAATTTTTGAAGAAGCAAAGTATAAACCGAGATAAAGTTTTAATGGACAAGATTCAAGTATAAGAAACAAGTTTACAAGGTTCAAGCAAAGGAACAAGAATACAAGATTTAAGGTTGAGGAGGTAAGATTAAAAAAAGCAATAAAAGACAAGGTATAAGATTGAAGTAACAAAATTTAAACTCCTGCCGCTTGGTTAAAGCAATTTCCTTCAGGCTTGCCTGTGGAAAAGAATAGGAAAGCAAGCGGCAGGAGCAAGAATACAAGAAGTTGCTAATCAATACGGGAAAAATTACAATTAAGCCAGAATTCGCATACCGATTTCAATGTATTCACCAAAGGCTGAATACCAACAGGCTTTACGAGGTAAGCATTGGCGCCTCGCTGATAACAGGCTTCCACATCCTTAGGATTATCCGAGGTGGAAAGCATAATAATGGGCGTATAAGCAAGTGCTTTTTGCTCTCTTATTTTTTGCACCAGTTCAATGCCTGTGATGCCTGGTAAATGAATGTCCAGCAATATCAATTTGTAACTAACATCGCTTGAGGCGTTGCTTACTGTAGATAGAGCCGTTTTGCCATCCGTAGCGGTAGAAATGGTGATGTTACTGTCCACTTTTTTCAAAGCCCGCTTCACAAAGTCTATATAATCCTCATTGTCTTCTATATACAAAATATCTGCTTTGCTCATATTGTTGAGTTTATGAAGGATAAATAAAATGTAGTGCCTTTACCTAGTTCGCTTTCATACCATACCTTGCCATTGTGCTTTTCCATTATGCGTTTTACAATGGACAAACCAACGCCGCTGCCTTCAAACTGCTGTACATTATCCAGCCGCTTAAATATTTCAAACACCTGGTTACCAAACTGTACATCAATACCTACGCCATTATCTTTTATTTTGTACACAATCTCATCACCCGTTACTTCAGCATCAATAATCACCGTGGGGTGCGGAGATTTACTGCTGTATTTTATGGCATTGCCAATAATATTGGTAAACACCTGGGTAATCATCGTTTTGTCAGCCTCCAGATCGGGGGTATTGTTGATAATAACATTGGTATCGCCGGTTTTATATGCAATGGTTAATTCGCCTACAATTTCGTTTATCAAATATCGCATATTTAAATTTTCCCTCATCAATTCTTTGCGGCTAATTCTGGAGTACGATAGCACCTCTTTTATCAGGAGGTTCATTTTATCGGCAGCACGGGTAATACGATGCAAAATGTGAAGCGTGTCTTCATCCAACGACTTATTCTCTTCCAGTATAATCTCTGTATAATTTTTTATAGACGTTAAAGGCGTTTTAAGGTCGTGCGAAATAGTGAAGCTAAAGGTGTCCAGTTCCTCATACGCTTCTTTCAGCTTTTCGTTCAACTGACGTATCTGGTTGGCTTTCTGGTTGATAATGTGCGTGATGTCTTCGCGCAATTTCATCACGGTACTTATTTCTCCTTTGCTCCACGGCTCGCTGGTATTTTCTACCTGCTGGCTCCATACCTCAAAAGAACGGCGCGGCGAAATGGTGATATTACCACCTGCATCGGCTTCAATATTTTTGTCTGGTTGTCCTGCCCAGTTTACCGTTTTTATCCTTTCGGGCTTAAACCACAAAATGTATTCGCCCATTTCTTTTGATAAAGTACATACCATCAATCCACTGGCTGTATCGGCAAAGCGCTTTGCGGGCTTAAAGTACTTGCAAAAACTATCCGTATGAAAAATTTGTGGTATGCTACTCTGTTGCAACCACTTTACAATTTCGGTTAGTTGTTCATCATCAGGTGTAATGCCCATTCTGTAAGTCGTATTCTCAAATATCAATGCGGCACCTGATGAACTCGTTACCTGCATCAGTTTTTGCCCTTCTTTGGTAAGTGCACCCACCACATCCCAATCTTTGGTCATTTGGCGAGTAATGTCTTCTGCTGCCTGGCGGTATCGCTTACTGTATTCCTTATTTTCTTCCTCATCGCGATATTCTAATGAAGAAGATAAAATTTGCCCGATGAGCCGTGCTCCCTGGCGCGCTTTAAAATCTATAAACTTAGGTGTATAATTATGACAGGCAATCAATCCCCACAGCTCACCATGAGCTATTAGCGAGACACTGAAAGAGGCAGCTACGCCCATATTTTTAAGGTATTGAATATGGATGGGAGAAACAGCACGTAGCGTAGCATAAGTAAGGTCTAACGGATAAGCAGCCGCCACATCGTTCATAGCCAGGATGGAAGAAGTGGGCATATACACATCGGCAATAATGCGGGTAAGGCTTTTCTTGTAAAGCTCCCTTGCCTGCTTAGGAATGTCTGACGCGGGATAATGTAAGCCGAGAAATGGCTCTGCCTCTTCGTTCTTTGCTTCCGCTATAACTTCACCATGGCCATCTTCCCAAAACTTATATATCATTACGCGGTCGTAATGAATAATTTCCTTCACCTGTTCTGCCGCATTCTGCAATACATGCCGGAGTGTTTTGCCGTCTAATATTTTAGAAAGTGAGATACTAATGAGGCGCTGCAATTCTACTTCCCCCCTGCTTTCCCGCGGCTCCAGTTCTAATATAAGGTAATTATTATACTCATGTGCAATGAGATAAAATGGTTTATCTTCTATTTTTACAGCAACGGGGTTGATGTTTTCAAAAGTAGTTTCGCTGGCATAGTTCAACAATTGCGATAATGAAATACTTTGCAATTGTATTTTGCTCTTTTGTAAAAATTCTTCCAGCGTTTTTCCCAGCAACGCAGTAGCACTTAATCCTGTTATCCGCAGCAGGTTTTCACTGATGTACTGTATAATAAAATTGCCTTTTTCAACTGCAACCAAATAGCCATGACCTTGTATGTGACCAGGCACATGAATAGGCTCGCGATCGCAATTAGTAATGTCCTCTACACTCACGCTTTTGTTTTCAAGCCTTTTATATTCTTCAAAAAAGTGTCTCATTTCGCTAAAGAAATGCTTTGGCAATTCTTCTATATTATTGTAATAATTGATAGAAGGATCATTTGCTGCTACTGCAATAATCTTATCATCTGCGTCACCCGCGTCTGTCATTTGCATTACGCCCAATACTTTTGCCTCTACCAAACACATTGGTTGTATGCTAATGGAAGAAAGTACCAGTATGTCTAACGGGTCTTTGTCGTCACCGTAAGTTTGTGGAATAAAGCCATAGTTTGCAGGATAGTAAAAAGAAGAATAAATAACACGGTCCAGCTTCAGCAGCCCGGATGCCTTATCTATTTCATACTTGGCTCTGGAGCCTTGTGGTATCTCTATCACTGCATTTACAATACGCGGTGCCCTGTCGCCGGCATCAACGCCATGCCACGGATGAAGTACATTTGTTATCATTATAATTGCTTGCTGTTTAGGTTAATTGCTCTAAAAATCATTGCGGTTTAAAACGCATACTCTAATTCTTTCTTTTAAATAGTAATATCTTGTTGTTTTCACCGGCGTGAGCAAAGGTAAGGATGTGTGAGGGAATAAAATAAGATAGCTTGTGCTTAATGCAATGCAACAATATATTGTTGATATAGAATGGCATTGGTAAGCGCAGACTTACAAATTACCATTGAAAGTATATTTCAGGTCCACCAGCCAGATGCCGTTCCGTTGTATCACACGTGCCTTGCGGGCGATTTTGTCGTATGAATTTTTATAATTAATAATTTCTGTAGAATCATTCACTGCATCGTCTTCGAGAATAACAATATTGGCTTCGTTATATTCTTTCCTTTCCGATGCACTTCTGGAGTGATAGTTGGCTTTTACTTTATCCAGTTGCGCTTTATTTTCATCGTCCTGCAGCATATAAAAGTTCGCCTTGTCAAAATCACCTTTCAGGCAGGCATCTATAAACTCGCGTGCAGCATCCAGCGGGCTTTCTGCCTTTGGATAGCTGTTGCACGACAGAAGCAAAACAGAACTTATAAATACTAATAATAGCCGTTTCATTGTTATATATTTTGTGCAATTAGACAAAGGCGTTCTATTTAATCCTTAGTAATAAGGCCATAAAGTAATGCTGTAACCAGGTTGGTGCCTAAAAACAATGCATTTATATGCAGCTTGTTTTATTTTAATGAAGCACCTCTTTGTATAATGCCTCCACCAATTACTTCATCGCCTTCATAAAATACAGCACTTTGTCCCGGTGCTATGCTTTTTACAGGCTCAATAAATTGTACAATAATATTGTTGTCTTCAGTATATAGAACACTCGCGGCACCGCTGTCTTTATACCGTATTTTGGTAATCACTTCGGTACCATCGTCTATGCCATCGTATTTTATCCAGTTCATCTTGCTAATCAGCGCCCTGCTTTCGGCAAGGTCAGCTTCATCGCCAAGCACTACGGTATTTGTTTCAGGATGAATAGCGGTTACATACGCCGGTTTGCCAAGCGCAATCTCCAGGCCTTTGCGCTGGCCAACAGTGTAAAAAGGATAGCCTTTATGCTCACCTAATTTTTTGCCTTCTTTATTTACAAACCAACCGCCTGCAACTTTTTCCTCCAGTCCGTCAATGCGGCGCTTCAAAAAGCCGCGATAATCATTATCAGGCACAAAACATATTTCGTAACTCTCGCTTTTCTTAGCCAGCTCTGGGTAGCCAAAGTCATGCGCCATTTGCCGTATTGCTGACTTGCGATATTTACCTAATGGCATAATGGTGCGGCTCAGCAGTTCCTGATCCAATCCCCACAGCACATAGCTTTGGTCTTTGGTTTCATCAATACCTTTGCTTATTACGTACCTGCCGTTGTTACTTTGGTATACATTCGCATAGTGGCCGGTGGCAATAAAATCGCAGCCCAGCGCATTGGCACGCTTTAGTAAAGCACGCCATTTAATGTGCGTATTGCACATGACGCAGGGGTTGGGCGTGCGGCCTGCCAAATATTCTTCTACAAAATTTTCTACCACAAAACCGCCAAACTCTTCGCGTATATCCAGTATAAAATGCGGAAAGCCGTGCTGTACCGCAGCCTGCCGAGCATCATTAAAGCTATCGAGGTTGCAGCAACCCGTTTCTTTGTGGCTGCCTCCACTGGTTGCATAGTCCCAGGTCTTCATTGTAATGCCTACTACTTCATATCCTTCGTGGTGGAGCATAAGCGCGGTAACGGTACTGTCTATACCGCCGCTCATGGCTACCAACACTTTTCCTTTCTGGCTCATGTGAAAAAAATTCTTACCCTTTTAGTTGTGGCGCTGGGTGCTGCAACATTTTCCCATGCGCAGCTTCAAACAGGCAACGTTTTAGTGGGAAGTGACTTGGCTGGCTTTCAAATTGGCTTGAAAAAAGGTGCAGAAACAGATATTAGTATTTCTCCAAAGGCAATGTGGTTTATTAAAGATAACGTTGCGCTTGGAGCTTATGTAAGATTTGATTTGGCAACTGCAAAAGGCGCAGGTACACAAACCATTTATGGAGTAGGTCCCATTGCCCGTTATTACGTTAATAGTCAAAAAGTAAACCTGTTGCAACATGGGCGCTGGTTTTTCGAGGGCAATGTTGGCATCGAAGGCACTAATAGCTCAGATGGCGATGGTAATAATTTTAATACCAATGGTTTAGGTTTAGGTGTTGGTCCAGGTTACGCTTACTTTATTACTCCAAATGTTGGTTTGGAGACTTTATTAAAGTATAATGGACAAGTAGGCTTTGGAAATCAAACTTCCACCAGCTATTTAAATCTTAATATAGGCTTCCAGATCTATTTGCCCGGACGTGCTACCAGAGACAAAATTATAAGAGAAGAAACGAAATAATAGCAGATTGTTAGAGGAAACAAAAGGCCCCGTTTAAAGCGGGGTTTTTTGTTAGCAATTCTTTTGAATTTCGTATCCTATACTACTTTTATATACATGATGCTGATAGATAAAGTGCGGGCTGTTACACATCCTCTTCACGAGGTGCTCGACCGCTCCGTTGTGCCATATATAGAAAACATCCGGTCTAAAGACGATTATGCTGCATTATTGCTGCTTTTTTATGGTTTTTTCAAGCCTGTTTACGATAGCATAGATGCCTGCATTGATACCAATTATTTACCCGATTACCACACCCGACGTAAGCCGGAGTGGATATTACATGATTTAAAAGACCTGGGAGCAGAGTACACCATACAACTTTGTGAATATCTGCCACGTATCACCGATAATGCTTCGGCATTTGGGGCTTTGTATGTGCTGGAAGGCTCTACCTTGGGTGGCGCTGTAATAAAGAAAATGGTCAGCGATAAACTACATACTGATAAAGCGCTATGTTTTTTCAGCAGTTACGGCAGGCAAACGCGTGGGCAGTGGAATGTGTTTATCCATTCGTTGAATAAAATAGAAAATGACAATGCGGCAGCGGAAGCTGTTATTCAAACTGCAGCAGCTACTTTTGTGCTGTTTAATGATTGGCTGCAACAGTCCGGATTAAATATTTTGTAAGAACAGATTGTAAGTAAGATGAAAAACCCGGTAGTGGACATTACTAATTGCGATCGCGAGCCTATTCATGTGCCTGGTCACATACAAGGTCATGGCTATTTGGTTGCAGTTGAAAAAGGCAATTTTATTATACAGTACATC
>Ga0115848_100628_pt1 | contig 14375 bp, 22 predicted proteins | sample InSIn3gowninarea_FD_83862 | JGI IMG/M metagenome (GOLD analysis project Ga0115848, IMG submission 83862) | reverse complement strand
TATGTTTCTTTCTGTTTATGTAAATAAGTGTCATGTGTAAATGTGTTTTTTTGCTTCATAGCATGTGGATGAATTGAAAAGAGTATTATGACACCACAATGTTTGATTAACCTTCAGTCCTTATTCATCATCATCCTATCATAACATGATATAATACATATGACTTCAATTCACTCATGACAAGATGACATCAGTTGGATAAACCCCTAGTCTAATATGCAACATGATGATCCATTTACTAAGTTGGAACTGGGTGGTAGGATGAGAGAGAGGCTGAAGGCCTACACAATTGTGCAACTCAGGAACTCAAGGGTGAGGACTGAGCCTTGAGTCTACGTAATGTGCAGTTCAGGTTGGATTGGGCTTGAAAATTGCATAATTGAGGGATTCAGGAAGCTAGGCTGAGGGCTTGAGCATTATCATTTCCCACTGCATAGTTCTAGAAGGACAAGAGTCCTGACGATTGCGCAATTTCATAGTTCAAGATCTCAAGGATGAGGCTTGAGGACTGAGACTATACAATGCGTAATTTAGGCTTGGTTGGGGAAAATATTGTGTAGTTTTGGAGCTCAGGAGCTCGGCTTGAGCACTAAGATTACACAGTGCACAGTCCTGGGAGGCAGAGACTGCACATTGCACAAGGTCAAGAGACAAGGTTGATACTTTAGGGCTGAGACTACGCAGTGCACAATAAAAACTGGCTGAATGAGGCTGAGTAGGCTAGTTGGGGAGTATTCCTAGTTTTGACTAAGTGTTGGATTAGTGAGATGAGGCTGAATAAAAGAAAGACTTGAACATGATCATACACTTAGATTCATCAACGACACAAAATGGACACTCAGGACACATGAATAACGTACTTTTCCTTTGTGCGACAACTTTGTGACATCCTTTACTAAGTGCAACACTAAATATACACTTTACGATGACATTGACGACACTAGTGCAATGGTGCAACTTCAAACTTTGGAAATGAGTGCAATAAATGTTTAAATGGTAAGTACAACTTGTTATCACAAAGATCATCCATTGAAACAAACCAAAACCAAACTTGTGTGATGTGCAACACTTGTCTTAGCCAAAATATGACACTTTGATTTTTTCGCAAATAGGACCAAAACACTTAGAGGAAACACATGCGATGACTCTTATTATAGGCCAAAATTTTAGAGGGTGTTGTAGCAGTGACAACACTTGGTGACACACTGGTAAAATTATAGCTTCTCTACCTTGGTTAATTCTTTCATTTAGGGTCTAGTTCTTTAGGGAGTATCGATTCATTGTGGAGATCACTCTAGTTTTCTCACTTACCCCATGAATAAACATAGTTCCCGCTGTCCTTTTTTGATTGAACACAAACATAGAGCCAACCATATCACAATGTTTCAAAATGGAAAAAGTGTAATGAAGCTTTCGATCTATAGATATTCAGAGTATAGTTTTTCATCTCTAGTGTTGCTCTGCTGCCAGTAGGCCTGGACAGTACCCAAACAAAGTCACTTCAGGGGAAAAAACATTGCTCCGCTACCAGTGAGCCTAGATAATACCCCGACGAAGTTTCTCGCTTCACCTCCCTACACAAGAAGACTTTTTCTTCTTTTTCCCTTTATTTATCTATTTTAAAGAATTGTGCATCGACACTTATTTATTTCATAGTCAAAAGAGGGATCTTGATTGATTGAGAGCATAAAAGCTTGTCCCTTTAGAGAAGTATGTATAAAACCTTTGATATTGATTTGATCATTTAGGTTTTCCCTCTTGTCCTTCTCTACTAATTGGATAAAACCCAGTGAAAGCGTAAGGTTTCTAGAATAGACACGAATATCATGGCTTGACACAAAGCTCTCCTTATGCAAGGATTGTATTTTCCATCAGAACATCATTGAACAAAAGATGTAACCAAGATGAAGAATAAGGACTGAAGGTTAATCAAACATTGTGGTGTCATAATACTCTTTTCAATTCATCCACATGCTATGAAGCAAAAAAACACATTTACACATGACACTTATTTACATAAACAGAAAGAAACATAAACATAAGACTGAATAAAAGAAAATATGAAAGAATAGACTATGTACATAGAAAACGACACAACACTAGACCATCATTGAAAATATTGTTTTAGATATTGGCCATTAACGGGAAGAGAGTCAGTCTTGTTGTCTACATATTTGTTGGGAATGGGTTCCCCTAAGAGCAGTTTTGGGGCTAAAAGCCCATTTTTGGGGATAATTTTGTAATAAAGTTGTAAAATATCCGCATTTTGTGGTCACGGAGTGTGAAGGTGTCAAGAGTCATAAAGGGTTGTTCACCCTTATTTTGTAAAGCATCAAGTCAGCTGTAAAGATCTACCCATGGTCCGCGGACCATGGGATTGTATAAAAACGAGCTAAGTAAGAAAGCTCTAAGTAGTTAAGAGTTAAGTTAAGTAAGAAAGAAAGTAGTGAAGTAGAGTGGAGAATTCTAAGTGTTATCGGGTCTTAGCGTAGGTAGAGGCTCTATAGCTGAGTGCGCAGAGGCCTAGGGAGGAAGTCCATAGCTGAGTGCAAGGACCCTTGTAGCTATGTGCACAGGGTAGATAGAATCTGTATTAAACTGGAAGATATCAATAAAGAGAAGTATTCTGCAATTACTGTGTATTTAGTTCCTATTAATACATCTGATTATATTGCATTTTGGGTTTAATTTACAATGTTTATTTGATGCACGAATATATGTGATTGTATTAGTTAATTGAACGCAAGTAAGGATATCAGTTTATGCGGTGCTAACTGTGATTGATTAGTAAGATAAGTAAAACACTTGAGATAACTTGGGAACCTATACAATACATTGTCATAGCTACGTGAAAATACCTGGACCATAGGTTAGGGTTGCACGAAGGTCAATTGTACACCTTCGCGGAGGTACTGAAGGGTGGAATAAAAGGTAGACTGACAAGATCCTAAGGCTTAGTGACCTACACTAAAGTAGGGGCATAAGGTATAAACCGAAATCATGACCATCTCAGGGTGTGGAAACTTGGTTTCTCCATCCCCCTATATTGCTTTGGGTGAGACTTCTATTCACACTCTGTAGGCTGATGCCAAAAGGGCCAGTAGTGTAGGGACTTGTTTGGATAACTAATGCTGAACCTAGATCAGGGCCCACAAAGCCAACAAATGGTTCCATTGCCAGGACTAGAATCTGCATGAGAGATTTGTGATGTCGTATCACTAGAATCCAATTAAGAAAGAGATCGAGGGCTAGTTGGATAGCAAGATCCATGAATTTGTAGTGTAGGAGAACAGAAACCCATGGTTGACAAAGGAACAATGGCTAAACAAGTACTTGTATACAGAAATGCATGATATCTTTTTCTGTTCCTTTCCAGTTGAGTTATACGAGTGGATCGCAAAGATAGCGGATAACCAAGGAAGGTGGAGGCTTGACGGTCCTATTGTCTGGACCCCAGAGCTAGTACAAAAACTGGAAGCTTCTGAGGATAAGATCGCCCACGCTGTCAATCATTGGCTCGATCATATTATAGGAGTATTTGTGACTAAATTCACAGTCGATACCTCTGTTAGTTACAACGAGGCGGAGCGATGCTTTTTCAAAGGTCTGCGAGGTAAGTACTTGAAGTCTTTAAATACTTGGATTAAGATGTTATTGTGCGAAAAACAGGTTATGAAAATACCTTGATGTTCGAAGCTACGTGAAGTGGAAAGACTTATAAGAATGAAGGAAGAAAGGGCCCTGAACATAGCCCCCTGATTTCACCCGTTTGAGTAACGAAGAGGGAGTAGTGTAGGCTTCTCCACGAAGTGTAGTTCAGTTAATAAAATAGGGGTTCTTGCAACTGCCACCTCCACCTACGCGACCTCCAACTTCACCACCATCACCTGTGACTTTTCCCACACCACCACCACCTCCACCACAGCTCAACATGGTGAATTTAGTAAAGCTGCCTTTGTTTAAGGGCTTGGGAAATGAGAACCTGGACTAGTTTTGGTTCGTCGTAAAAGCTGTAAGGGAAGCTCAAGGCGTTACAAAATATCACATGAAGAAGGAAATGTTGGTTAGTGCTTTACAGGATCATGCGATAACTTGGTACATCATGTACTCTAATGATAACCCAAATGCTGGGTTGGTAGAGATCCAGAGCACGCTGAATAAAGAGTTTAGTAAGCCTAAATCTGAGGCGTAGTCGACTGTGGGGTTCAAGGAAATCGTGATGAAACCAGGTGAAACATCTTAGGAATTGGATCAGAGATTGAAGTGTAAAATCTGTGAAGCTAATATGAACTTAACAGATGGACAACACCACGAGTGGTTCGTGGCTTCGCTCATACCTCACCTAGGCGAAGGCCTTGGAGATTGCAATAAGACTGCATGAAACACCGATGCAAGATCCGAATCTTGGAGTTTAGCGGATCCATGTGTAGTTGCAAAATATTTGCCTCGAAATGCAAAAATTGAAGCAGGACATAACAGTTCGAACGGAGGCGTGCGAAGAGATATGGTTCCTAAAATGTAAGGGTCAAGGGCATGGGAAAGACCACTGCCTAGTCTTTGCGAACTATATTGTAGGAGGAGGACCTATGCCTTTGTGGCCGGAAGCCCAAGCAGGACCAAGTGAGGGGCCTGTGTTGTGGTGCACTATATGTCAGGTAGTAGGGAAACATATGACTAATAACTGTCATTTGCTATAGAAGTTTGTACAAACACTGCAACAAATTTTCTACAACTTCTGCATGTCAGTAGGGCATGATGAGCCCGACTGCCAAAGTTATGAATTGATGATGGATAGAACACCTGCCTATAGATTTCAGGAAGAAACGTGGCCCCCTGACCAGAGCGCTGGGATGGTGCAAACATGATTTCAGGGGCGCGGACGAGGTGGAGGCGGAGGAGGACCTGGCAGAGGTTGGCGACAACTGATCTGTTACAATTGTGGAGGACTAGGGCACTATGCCCATGAATGCACTAACCCAACGTGTCCATCGTGAAAATATTGTACTAAATTTGATCATGAGACAGAGGACTATCCTACACTGATAGTGAGGATATGCGACAAAGGGGTTCCACTACCGCAGTCGACTTAGAACTTGCAGATGATGAGAGCTGAGCCTCGCAAAGAGGATCTGAATGTGAATATAGTGCTCCGAAGTGGAATTGAAATGGGCGATGATAAGGGGAAACAACATGAAGATAGCGCATGGGTTTGCAAAGCTCCGGCTAAGGAGGCTGAATTTGATTTGGGGCGCGCACGCAAAATGTTCATGGAAGCAAAAAAGAGCTTCGTTGAGGCCTCTACCTCAGTCAGGAAATGGACCCTTCTATGATTATGACCTTTTTAGAGACCCGCATGAAGCTGCTACGCGATAGCAAGGCTGTGAAGGGGTTACAGGAACTTATAAATAGATGTGCCAGAAACGCTCCCAGTGAACCACACATGGTACTGAAGATTAGTAAGCATAAGGCAAGGACAGGGTGTGAGATGAGACTCACTGCACAGATAGGAGAATATGAAATGGATCAGGTTATTCTGGATCTGGGGTCAGACACAAACGTTTTGCCGAAGCAGACTGAGGAGCGGATTGGGAGACCCGCACTGTAGTGCTCTCCGATTTAGTTAAGAATGGAAAAGCAACATAAAATCATCCCCATGGGACGATTGTAAGGAGTAACTATAGATATTGAAGGCATGAGCGCATTGGCTGACTTTGAAGTGATAGAAATTGTGGATGACAACAACCCCTACCCTGTGCTCCTTGGCATTGATTGGGTTACTGACATGAATAGGGTAATCAACCTAAAGACGCGAAAGATGATATTTGAAAAAAGAAAACGATTTGTGTAATAGTACCCCTAGATCTTGCTGAAGGATCTCGCTATACTGAACCAGTCTGCGATTATGAAAGCGACGACGATTTGGACTGCATATGTAAAATAACAACGCGTGACCAAGATTTGGTGAATCCAACAGCGAATGGCCGAATTACATGGGATTGCAAGAGTTCTTGCACCTTTGACTTGGATAAATAATTAGAGCACTGGCAGAATCAGCTACATGAAGTAACTACGCTGAGCTGTAACATGATGACCCAGTCATAACGTTGTGTGTCATCAAAGGTATGAAATCTACCCATTTGAGAGGGAAGTACCAGAGAAGCAACTCTTCTAGGATTTGTACTAGGCACTGAGCGCTATGCCCGCGAGATGGTGGGGTACACACAAGGGTAGTTTTGATGATAGGCACGAATGTAGGAGGATGATGAGAACACGCTTTCAAAATTCGAAGGCATGAGTAACACATAAGTATGATGGGAAAGACGATTCGTGCGCACACTTGGCCAAATGGGCTAAGGCCTATGGTGCAAAGACCCAACCTGAATGGGTGCACTTGTTTTGTCACACCTTGGATGTCATCCCAATGAACTGGTACTTGGAAACAAAGCTCCTCCATGGCATAGGTGAATGGGATATTCTGCATGAAGGGTTCATAATTATATTTAGCTTTGAAGACGGGTTTGAATGTATTGACAAAGCGCTACAAGAAGTTAAAGCATCAATCTCTAGGATACCGCAGGATCCTTTGGATCTGATTCAACCCAATTGGACTACTTAGCTGAGCCACATGATGGAATTCTATAACGTGACAATCTAAGAAGAAGATGAGGACCCATGAAAGATTAATATTCCTGAAATTGAGGGCCACCGCGAGGTTGAGGGACCACCAATCGAGAATCCTGATAGAACCACGCCGCTAAAGACTAAACAGGTAAATATTGGTACAGAGGTGAAGCCAAAATTCGCAAAGATTAGAGATTACTAGAATGACACGATGGTAGATAAGGTCGCCGAATTTCTCCGTGAATACCAGGATTTGTTCCCTACCAAGTTTACGGAGCTAAAGGGGATAATAGGAGACCTGGGTGTTATGAAGTTCATGTTAAAGCCCGACGTGAAGCTGATTAAGCAAAGACCTTACCGTCTCAATCCAAAGTATAAGGAGAAGGTTTTCTTAGAGCTAGCCAAGATGCTCACGTCAAGCATCATTGAGCCCATAGAAGAATTTGATTGGGTAAGCCCAATGGTGGTACAGGAAAAGAAGTAGAAGGATGAAATAAGGATATGCGTAGATCTCAGGAAGTTGAATGACGCTTTTGTACATGATCCCTTCCCGACTCCATTTACTGATGAGATATTGGATAATATAGGTGGCCAAGAAGCGTATTACTTCACTGATGGGTTCTCTAGGTAGCATCAAATCAAAATCGAACATGAGGATAGAAGAAAGACAACCTTCGCGGCTGAATGGGGATGTTTTCAGTACACTGTAATGCCTTTCGGATTAAAGAATGCACTTGCGATTTTTTTGCACGTAGTCATTGTTGCATTCAAAGAATTCATTCATAAGTTTATGGAGGTGTACTTTTGTGACTGGACTGTGTTTGGGCTAGTGAAACACCATGTGACAAGTTTGCGCTTGATGCTAGATACTTGTCGAAGGTACCAGATTGCGCTCAATTTGAAGAAATGTATGTTTTGTGATCCTTTTGGGACTCTATTGGGACATGTAGTTTGTCGACAGGGACTGATGGTAGATCATGTGAAGATCATAGTGATACTTAACTTAGAAGCTCCGAGGAGTGTAAAACAGTTGCAAGCAACCTCAAGACACACTAGGTATTACAGGAAGTTTATCGAGGGTTATGCCCACATCACTGCCTATGGAGAAGTTGTTGAAAAGGGATGTCATGTTCTATTGGAATGAGGACTATAATAAAAGATTGGATGTATTGAAAGAAAAAATGGTCACCACGTTGATTTTAGTCTTCCTGGATTGGAAGAAGGAGTTTCATATACATGTAGATGTGTCATGTATAGCATTGGGAGTAGTATTGACACAGACTGCTGGAGGAGAATTGGACCATCCTATAGAATTCGCAAGAAGGAGGTTATCTACAGCTGAGAAGAACTATGCCACCACTGGGCGCGAAGGGTTAGCCATGGTATATGCACTCCAGAAGTTTAGACACTATTTGCTGGGTGGACATTTTAAGATGTATACAGATCATTCCGCATTGAAATACTTGGTCAATAAGCATGTGTTGGGGGGGATAATATGTAGGTGGTTTTTATTGTTCCAGAAGTATGATTTTGAAGTCATTGTGAAGCCTAGATGACTGAACGCAAGACTAGACCATCTGTCGCGCATCGAAACAGGGGAAGAACTCACTAATTTGGAGGAGGGATTGCCTAACGCATAGCTATTTGCAGTGCGTATCACAGATGGTCACTTTGAAGATATCATACACTTCCTAATGATAGGAACTGCCTCGAAAGGCTACACCATCCACCAGAAAAATGAGTTAGTAGTATGCGCAGTAGACTTTTCTGTCATTTCCAGACATCTGTACAAAATGGGGTATGATGAAGTATTACAAAGATATGTGTCGGAGTTTGAAAGGAGAAGTATCCTCGTAGATGCTCATGGGGGCACCGTGGGAGGCCATTATGTAGGAAGAGTGACTGCGCAGAAGATTCTACGCATAGGGTTGTGGTGGCCAAACCTCCATCAGGATTCAAAATGGTACTGCAAGGTGTGTGATGTGTGTTAGAGGACTAACAGGCCATCATGGAGGGATGAGCTGTAGAAATTTTGAATAATAAACACATATTCAATGGAGATTATCCTGATCATGTACTATTGTGGAATACATACACAATACATAAGCTCTTCTATGTTGATCATCAATATAGCAGCATCAATAACAATAAAACATCAAGAGAATGCACACATTAACATAGTATGTAACCCGGGGAGAGCTTACAGCTGAAAAACCCCACACTATCTGTATATTAATGATTGAGAACATGTAACATTACAAAGTACAATGCTTATCACAAGCAATCCAGTACCAGCTCCACCTGTTACACATAATACAACTCTGATCTGATCTCCAAATCTATTCCACTGTTTTCCTACCTCTACAGCTTAATACCTGCTCAAGAATTAAATGAAAATGGTTTACCAAACTCATATTTATCTCCAAAGAATCACTCACACTGGGAAAGACATGAGCAGAGGCTATAATCACTTGGTATTGGCCAATTCATTGGGATACTCAATCCCTTGATTGTGCAAATCCTCATGCACAACTATAGTCACAACTGATAGCAATCTGATCCTCTAACACCTGTCGCTGCTGAACTGAACTTGCATTTACATGCAACTGAGTTAACTGATGTATTCTATAGTTGCATTATGAGTTAATAATTAGTTTAACAACTCATCATTAGTCTATTTGAAGTTAGACTAATTACAACTAGTTTAACCAAGTCAAACTGAACACAACTCCATCAACTTCATAATCAACTCCACCAAACTCAACTGATTGAGTTCTAACTGAAGTCATGCATGCAACAACTCAACTGACCCACAAAGAAAGCGTACTTCCTTCTAACAGCTGCATGTGCCAAATCTGTAGCTCAAACTGAAGTGCTCCAAGAGAATAAGATCAAGTCTATAGTCCAAATATTATTATGAGACAATAATATTTAACTTTTCTATTTTGGACAGCCAGTCTAAAAATAGACTTTGATCACACCTGCTGTGATCACTCCTGCTATGATCACTCCTGCTATGATCATCCCTACTGTGATCACTCTTGCTGTGATCATCACTTCTGTGCTCACTCCTACTGTGATCATCCCTGCTGTTATCCAAAAATAGAACTTGCGCCATAATTTTCCTGCGGGCCCACTTAGTGAAGGTGACTCTTTTCACTAAGCTCCATCATCTTGTTGCAATCTCAACACTCCCTCTCGACAAGATATGGATTATCAGCAACCCCTATCCTACCTTGGTGGTATTCGAATTTGCTCCTGGTGAGAGCCTTCGTCAGAATATCAACATCCTGGTCCTCCATTGGAATGTATGAAAGTAACATGATCCTCCACTGCACACAATCTCTGATATGATGGTACCTGATGTCAATATACTTAGATCTATCATGAAATACAGGATTAGCCGAGAGTTTAATGTAACTCTAGTTATCACAGTACATCACAGTAGGATCCAAATGAGAAGTGAACAAACCAACCAAGATCTTCCTCATCCATATAGCCTCGCATGTAGCCAAACTTGATGCCATATACTCGGCCTCTATTGAACTGAGTTCCACATATCTCTACTTCCTGCTGTACCAAGAAACTACTGTCGATCTAATACTAAAGACCCCTCCTGATGTGCTCTTTCTGTCCGTTGGGCTACCTACCCAATCTGCATCTGTGAAGCCACACAGCTTCACCTCATCCTCCTGTCTGTACCAAAATCCATATCCTGATGTGCCTCTCAAGTAGCACAATACATGCTTGCCCGCCTTATAGAAGAGCTTGGTAGGCTTAACCATAGCTTGTGAAAGCTGGTTAACTGCATAGCATATATATGGTCGTGTATTAACCAAATACATCAGCGACCCCACCAACTGTCAATAAACAGTGGCATCCACTTCTTCTCCCGAAGTGGCATCCTCCTTCCTCCATCCTCCAGGAAGAGGAGTATCAACAAGCTTGCAGCCATGCATGTTGAACTTCTCCAGTATCTCCCGAGCATACTTGCCCTAAGAAACAAATAGTCCACCACTGTGCTACCATATTTCCAATCCTAGGAAATAGTGAAGGAGGCCCAAGTCCTTCATCTCAAACTCCTTATCAAGATCATCCTTGCATGAAAGTATCAACAGCTCATCACCCGTTAGAATCAAATTATCAACATACAGTACAATTATAAGCAACTTACCCTCCACCACAATCTAGTATAGGTTAGGATCCGCCTCACTCTTGGAGAATCCAAGTCCTGTGAAATAGCTGTCTATCTGTGTGTACCAAGCACGTGGTGCTTGTTTCAACCCATACAATGCTCTCTTGAGCCTGCACACATGCCACTCGCTGCTAAAGACCTCAAAGCCTTCGAGATGCTCAATGTACACCTCCTCCTCAATGACTCCGTTGAGGAATGCAATCTTCACATCCATCTAATGAATTTGCCATCCCATCTGCACTGAGAGATCAAGAATCGTCGGTATGGAATAATACCTTGCGATAGGTGCAAAGGTCTCCTCATAATCGACCCCCTCTATCTGTGGAAAGCCTCGGGCAACAAATCTTTCCTTGTACTTCTCCACACTCCAATCAGCTGCCTGCTTAACCTTGTAGATCCATCTCGAACCCACCACTGATTTCCCTTCCAGTCTAGGAACAATCTCCCATGCACTGTTTCTGACAATAGAATCATACTCTTCCACCATGGCGTCTACCCATGCGGGATCCTCCACAAGTTCCTCAAAATAGGATGGCTCAGTCACAACACACTTGCTCATAAGAGCCATGTATCCAGTGTATCGATCTGGTGACTGTCTCTGGCTGCGTTGGGCTGTAGGTGGTCCTACAACTTTCTCTGCATCTTGAGCCAGTCGCTCAGCTTCTGTCAAGCGCTTCTGCCCTCTGATGGTTGGCGCTGCATGAGTGGTCTCTTCCACTCCATGAACCTCATCCTGTGGCTGATCCACGTCCTGAAGCTCATCCTTAGGAACTAATAGCTCCTCATCTGCATGCAAGTGTAGCTCCTTCTCAAGCGAACACTTCATGGCTTTCTCCTCCTGAAATTTTATATCCCGTCACACAACAGTTTTACCACTGTCTGGAAAATACACACGATAGTTGTGGGGTGTATCAGTGTAACCCATAAATATCCCAACCTTTGAGGTCAGCTCCAACTTCTTTCTGGCATCCTTCGTCACATGCATGTAAAAGTTAGCACCAAAAATCATCAAATAAGAAAGATCAGGCTTCTTACCAAAATAAGCCTCCTCGGGTGTACTCATGCCAAGTATCCTGTGACGACAATGATTCTGTACATAAACTTTTGTATTGCATGCTTCCGCCCACAAGTGAAGGGGTAGGCCTTGATCATGCAACATCACCCATGCAGCACCCACGATGTTCTGTTCTTCCACTCAGCAACCCCGTTCTGTTATGGGTTATGGGGAGCTATGAGCTCTCTTCGAATCCCTTCTGCTTTGCAGAAATCCTTGAACTCATACGAGATGTATTCACCACCATTATCGCTCCTAAGAGCCTTCACCTTCTTCCCTGACTCCTTCTCAACCAGTGCTTTGAATGCACAGAAATTTGAATATGTTTCACTCTTCTTCTACATGAAGAAGATCCAACACTTACGAGAGAAATCATAAACAAAAATCACATAATACCTGTGTTTTGCTGTCGAAGCAACTGAGAAAGGTCCACACGTGTCTGTGTGAATTCTCTCAAGGATCGTCGTGGTGCGACTATCCTTCTCGTGAAAGGTGGATTTCACAAACTTCCCCAAAGTGCACCCCTTGCACTGATCTGACTGCGTAAGAGTGCCTTTAGGAAGCCCTGTAGTGATCTGCTGCAGTATCTTCAAGGCTCCATGGTGAAGGTGACCCAATCTCCTATGCCACAACTCGCCATCATCCCGGCTCACCAATCCTTCTGCCTTGCCTGCCATTGCTGTGCATCCATCTACATGCAACTGATAAAGGTTCCTTACTCGAACCCCTATCTTCCGGGTCTCACCAGTTGTCTTGCTGCGTAGGAATGCTTTTCCCTTGCTGAAAACAACATCATACCCCTTGTCCTCTAACATCGCCACAGAGATGAGATTCTTCTTCAATCTTGGAACACGCATGACTTCCTTCAATACGAAGGGTTTACCAGACTCCCTCTCAAAGGAAATGGTACCGATACTGGTCACACTATATCTACCATCATTTCCCATCTCGATGTGCACTCCAAGATCTTTGTCCTCCAGATTAGAAAACAAATCTCTATCTCCCGTCATGTGAAAAGACACACCACTATCCAAGAACCACACCGATCCCATGACACTTGAAACCAAGCATGTGATCAATGAAAAATCAAGCTCAAACTGTGAGGCTAGAGCCTCTCCTATTGAAGATCCAGTAGCTTGCTTGTTCTTCTTCTTCTGCGGACAATTAGTGGCATAGTGTCCGTGCTGGTGACAGTGAAAACAATTCACCTTGGACATGTCCTGCTTCTTTCCTTTCACACCAGACTGAGAAGCTTTCTTTCTCTTCCCTTTCTTTGCTTTTGTAGCCAAAGCGCAATTTTCTTCATCAGCTCCCTTTGACGAAGATTCATCCCTGGTACTCTGCCTGATCTCCTCCTACACAAGATCTGACCATAGTCTTTCCCATCTTGGCAATTTCTCCCGACCATTGACAAAGTCCTGATAGGAATGCCAACTCTTCAAAAGACCAAGGAGAGCCAAGCTCACCAAGTCTTCATCATCGACAGTCACCCCCACACTTCCCAGCGCATCCCGGCATTGGGTGAACTTTGTGAGATACTTGGGCATACTGTTTCCATTCTCACACTTAATGTTTATGAGTTTATCCTTGAGCGCCAACTTCCTCTGGTCGCTCTTGCTTTGGAATAAATCTGTCAACGCTTTCCACATCAAGTATGGAGAAGCCTTTCCATGTAGGCTGGATACAATGTGATCCTTCACGCCCTCCAACAGAATCCTTCGACACTTTGCTGTCTTCTTTTTCCAAGTATCAACGTGAGAAGCATCAGTAGGCTTTGGGACCTCAACATCTATGAACTCCTTCAACCCATTGTCATCTAACACCGCCTCCATCCTGTCTTTCCATGTAATATAATTCGAGCTTCCTTCAAGAGCATACTCCAATCACAATCCGTTGAAAGACATTTCAACTTTGACACCAAGAAAACATTGCTGCAAATTCGAATTCCACTAGCTCAAAACTCAACCGCTTCTGATCTAAAATTCGTGAGAACAAAGTATTGCTCGTACAGAGATTGACTGTATGGGCATTCACCAGATATCTCACCTTCCAAAAGAAGGATGAATCCAGAGGCTACCTGGCCCAATTACAGACTCTGCCTGAAGAAATAAAATGTAATCCCTTTCTGAATAATAGATCTGATGATCAACTCTACTATGATACCATGTAGAAATTTTGAATAATATAACACTTATTCACAGAGATTATCCTGATTATACATTATTTTCGGAATGCATGCATAATACATAACCTCCTCTATGTTGATCATCAATTTGCGGAATCAAAAACAATCGTATGCGCACATTGAAACATCAATCACACATATCAACATAGTATGTACTGGGGAAAGCATACAGCTGAAAACCCCCAACTATCTGTAAATTATAATGATAGATAACATGTAACAATACATAGTACAATACTCCTCACAAGTACTCAGTACTATCTCCACCTGCTACACACAAACTAGCTCAGATCCGAACAAGTCACAGGTTCAAATCTCCT
>Ga0115848_100625_pt1 | contig 14396 bp, 11 predicted proteins | sample InSIn3gowninarea_FD_83862 | JGI IMG/M metagenome (GOLD analysis project Ga0115848, IMG submission 83862) | reverse complement strand
GGTTGTCGAATACAGCACCTGCCTGTTCAAACCCGGGACCATCCGGCGCATGATCGGCCACTTTGTTCATATTCTCGAACAGATCGTGGATGATCCCGGAATCCGGCTGTGCGAGATTGAGCTTCCCACGTTGGAAGAAAAATGGGAGATATTGCAAACCTTTAACCAAACCCGTCTGGAGTATCCGCGGGGAAGAACGATTCCGTCCTGGTTTGAAGAACGGGTGGAAAAACAGCCGGACCGGGTGGCGGTGGTATGCGGCGAAGAAAGGTGGACCTATGAAGAGTTAAACCGGCAGGCCAACCGCCTCGCCCATGCGTTGAGGAAAAAAGGGATCGGCCGCGAGCAGCTGGTCGGCATCCTGATGTCCCCGTCCAAAGAAATGATGGCGGCGGTTCTCGGTGTCTTGAAAGCGGGAGCGGCGTACGTTCCGATCGACCCGCAATATCCGGCGGAACGGATTCAATATATGTTGAAAGACAGTGGGGCTTCCCTGCTTCTTACGGATCGCCCGGCCGTTTTCGACTGTTCCGGCGTGGAAGTCTGGGATATGAAAACCAAAGATTTCCGGGGTGAGCCCGGCGACAACCCCGCACCGGTGAACAAAGAACGGGATTTGGCCTACGTGATCTATACGTCCGGCTCCACCGGGAAACCCAAAGGCGTGATGGTGGAACATGCCTCCCTGATCAATTTGTGCGAGTGGCATATCCATGAATTTCAGGTGACACCGGAAGACAAGAGCATCAAATATGCAGGGGTCGGATTTGATGCCTCGGTGTGGGAGATTTTCCCGACCTGGATGGCGGGAGCGTCCCTGCACATCATTGAAGAGGCCATGCGTTACGATCTGGAGGCACTCAACCGGTACATGGAGGAACAAGGAATCACGGTTGCTTTTCTGCCGACGCCGGTGGCGGAGCAATTTATGCAGCTGGAAAACCGCAGCCTGAGAGTGTTGCTGACCGGAGGGGACCGGTTGGGCCGGGTGTTGCCGCAGAACTACACGGTGGTCAACAACTACGGTCCGACGGAGAACACGGTGGTGACCACGAGCACCCCGGTGCGTCCGGATGAGCCGGTCACGATTGGAAAACCGGTGGCCAATAACCAGGTGTATGTGTTGAATGAACATCAGCAATTGCAGCCTGTCGGCGTGCCGGGCGAGCTGTGCGTCAGCGGGGAAAGCCTGGCCCGGGGATATTTGAACCGGCCGGAGCTGACGGCGGAGAAGTTTGTGCCCAATCCGTACGTGCCGGGGCAAAAGATGTACCGGACCGGAGATCTGGTGCGGTGGCTGCCGGACGGGCGCCTGGAGTTTCTGGGTCGGATGGATGAACAGGTGAAAATCCGCGGTTACCGCATCGAGCCCGGGGAAGTGGCCGACAAGTTGTTAAGTTACCCGACCGTGAAAGAAGCCGTGGTGGTGGCGCAAACCGACGAACAAAATCAGTTGCATTTGTGTGCATATTTCACGGCATCGGAGTCCTGCTCCATTCCTGCATTGCGGCAGTATCTGGGGAAAGAATTGCCTGATTACATGATTCCGGCTTACTTCATGCAGATGGAGCAACTGCCGTTGAATGCCAACGGTAAAGTGGACAAAAGCATGCTTCCCAAACCCAAACAGATGCAAACCGGGGTGGAATATGCAGCCCCCCGCAATGAAAAGGAACGCATCCTGGCGGAACTGTGGCAGGAAATTTTGCATCTGGACCGGGTCGGGATCCGTGATCAGTTTTTTGAGCTTGGCGGCGATTCCATCAAAGCGATGCAAATTGCTTCCCGCTTGAAACCGTACCGTCTGAAAATGAGATTGAAAGATTTGTTCCAACATCCGACCATTGAAGAATTGGCACCGCATGTTCTCCCCGTCGATGAAGACCGGGAAGAAGAAGTGGTGACGGGGGAAGTCGCGCTGACCCCGATTCAGCGTTGGATGTTTGAGCAGACGGATTATCCCGATCAATGGAACATGGCCATTGTCCTGCACCGGAAACAAGGCTGGGATGCCGACGTGTTAAAACCGGTTTTCCGAGCGCTGGTGACCCATCACGATGCTTTGAGGATGTCGTTTAAGCGGGAAGAGCACCGGGTGAAGGCTTGGAACCGGGATGTGGAAGGGGAATTTTTCACCATCCACGAGTTTGATGTCAACAGTGAAGACCTTTCGGAAGTGATGAAAAGGGAAGCCAACCGGTTGCATCAATCGCTTCGCATCGATGGCGGGCCGTTGATCCGCTTGGGGATCTTCCACACCGGCGAAGGGGATTACTTGTTGATCATCATCCATCACTTGGTGATGGATGCCGTGTCCTGGCGGGTGCTGTCCGAAGATCTCCATACCGCTTACCGGCAACAATTGGCCGGGGAACCGTTGGCTTTGCCGCAAAAAACGACTTCGTTTCAATCATGGAGCCGTCAATTGCAAGAGTTTGCGAACAGTCCGGCATTGCTAGCTGAAATTCCGTATTGGAAAGCGATCGACCGCCTCCGGGTTCCAAAACTTCCGGTCGATAAAAAAGAAACGTCGGATTATGCCAATCAGCATATCGGCATCGTTTGGGGCAGCCTCCCGAAAGAGGAAACCGCTGACTTGTTGTCCGGGGCGCATCGCGCTTACCAGACGGAGATGAATGATTTGTTGTTGTCGGGCTTGGTGATGACCTTGAACAGTTGGACCCATGGCAAGGTGGCCGTCCAATTGGAAGGTCACGGCCGGGAGGAAGTAATTGACGGAGTGGATTTGACACGGACGCTCGGATGGTTTACGTCCATGTATCCGGTCGTGTTTGAGCAAGATTCCAAAAATCCGGACGAAGTCATTCCGTACGTAAAAGAAGTTTTGCGGCAGGTTCCCAATAAAGGAATCGGATACGGGATTCTCAAATATTTAACCTGTCCCGAAAACAAACAAGATCTTTCGTTCCGGCTCAAACCTGAGATCAACTTCAACTATCAAGGGGAGTTTGTCCGGGATGTGGAGAAGAAGGACATCCAAATCGTGTCCCTGCCGGTGGGAGAAGGGGTTCATCCTCTGACACAGTGGCCGTATAAACTGGATTTCAGTTTGTTTGTTGAAAACGGGGAACTGGTCACGCTGATTCGCTACCACCAAACGCTGTATCACCGGGAGACGATGGAACAACTGAAAAACCTCTATCTCCATCATCTGAAAAGAATCGTGGACGTTTGCCGGGAAAAAGTCTTGGTGAAATAAAGAAAAAACATCCTGTCTGGGGGTCCAGGCAGGATGTTTTGTCATTTACAGAGCCGGAGTTGGCGTCGGTTCGGCAAAACCGTTGCCGTATTTTTGGTCGATGGATTCCCGGATTTTTTGATCAGAAGTTCCTGATTTTTTCATTTGTATGGATTCTTTTGCAATCTCCAGACAAACCCCGCAAGTGGTGGCATGAGAATCCCATGTGATTTGGTCGTTGGATTGTTGGTGGATAAAGCAATCCAGATTATTGCGATGCCCCACACTTTGTCCGCATCCGCAATAGCATGGGATTTTGGCCAGCAAATCATGGTGTTTGGAGACTTCCTGATAAGTTTGCGCCACCTCCGCAGGATAATCCCGCAAAAAAGAGGGCAATTCATGGGGTGCGGTGGTTTCCCGGACATCTCCCGTTATATGGGAGGATTCACCGGGACCGGCCTCCTGATGCGGATCCGGCTGGCAACCGGCTGCAAATGACAAGCCAAACAGAAACAGCAAGACGGAAAAAAGTCGAATCGTTTTTTGCTGCATGATCATACGGCCTCCCTTTTCCCCCTCATCATAGCAGAAAAAAATGAGTTGGTGTAAAGAAGAGGCAATCCGTTTCAAAAAGATAAAAAAAGAGACCGTGTAAACGGTCTCATAGATCCGGGGAACAAAATGATAAAACCACTTGATTGAGATAGCTCAGTAAGCCAGAATGGCTATCTCATTTATTATTATAAAGCAATTTGTGAGTTTTTGTTAAGGAAATAAAAGGGAGAAAAAACTTTATTTGGGTGATTCATCCCGTTTTTTAAGTGTTTTATTTTTTTAGATATAATGAAGTGTGAAAAAACATTTTTTACCCGATGGATGATCTGAATGATCCGGTTTGAAAAGGTGGCGATTCAGTTTGCAAAAGGGAGATGAGAAAAAGTTGAAAAAATTGATCAATCATCCTGAAAAGGTTGTGGATGAAATGCTGGACGGCATGGCGGCCGCGTATCCGGAGAGATTGTCCAGAATTCCGGATTATTCCGTCATTGTGCGCAAGCAAGCGCCAGTTCAAGGAAAAGTGGGGTTGGTCAGCGGCGGCGGTTCCGGGCATGAACCGGCTCATGCCGGGTATGTAGGAAAAGGCATGCTGGATGCCGCCGTGCTTGGCGAGGTGTTTACTTCCCCGGCGCCCGACCAGATCGTCAGAGCGATCCAGGCAGCCAACGGGGGCAAGGGCGTCTTGTTAATCATCAAAAATTATGCCGGGGACGTCATGAATTTTGAGATGGCGGCTGATATGGCCGAAATGGAAGGAATCCCCGTGAAATCCGTGGTGGTCAACGATGATGTGGCCATCAGCGATCCGGCCCGGAGAAGGGGAATTGCCGGAACGGTTTTCGTCCATAAAATTGCCGGAGCCTGGGCAGAAGCGGGGGCAAGTTTGGAGGAGGTTCACCGGATCGCGGAAAAAACCGTGCAAAATATGCGGAGCATGGGGGTGGCTTTAACCGCCTGCACGGTGCCGGCCGTCGGAAAGCCGGGCTTTGAGATCCAAGAAGATGAAATGGAAATCGGGATGGGGATTCATGGCGAACCCGGCATCCAAAGAACGGATCTGATGTCTGCGGATGAAACAGCCGGTGTGTTGTTGGATGCCATTTTTAAAGATTTGCCCCTCCAAAAAGGGGATGAGGTGGCGGTCATGTTGAATGGCTTGGGGGCCACTCCGCTGATGGAGTTGTATATTTTGAACAGGAAAGTATCGGAATATTTACAAGATAAGGGAATCCGGGTGTTTTCCACCAGTGTCGGCGAATACATGACTTCGTTGGAGATGGCCGGTTGTTCACTCACCCTCTTGAAACTGGACGATGAATTAAAAAAAGGATTGAAAGCACCATCTGACACCGTTTCATGGGTTCAAACTGAAGGAGGAAGATAAGATGGAATGGACGGTTTTGCAGGTGAAGCATTGGTTGTCGGATTTAAGCCGGATCATGCAAGAAAAAAAAGAAGAGCTTTCCCGGTATGATCAGGCGATTGGAGACGGAGATCACGGTGTGAATATGGCACGCGGCTTTAAGGAAGTGGAGAAAGTCCTGGCGCAAGAAAATGACGATCACGATATCGGGTGGTGGTTCCAAACGGTTTCCCGGATTCTGTTAAGCAAAGTGGGTGGGGCATCCGGCCCGTTGTACGGCACCGTTTTTCTGAAAATGGCTTTGGTTTGCAAAGGAAAAAGCGTGTTGACGCATGAAGAATGGGTGAAGGCTTTTTCCGAGGCTTGTCAGGGATTGAAAATGAGGGGAAAAGCGGAGCCTGGCGACAAGACCATGTTGGATGTCTGGGAACCGGTTGTCCGGTACATGCAACAGGTGAAAGAGCAAATTTCCCGGCAAACGGTCAAGGACATTGCGGAACAATCCATGAATGACACCCGGGCGATGGTGGCAAAGAAAGGGCGGGCTTCTTACCTGGGGGAACGCTCGTCAGGTCACTTGGATCCGGGGGCGGTGTCTTCTTATTACTTCTTTCGGACATGGGCAGACCAACCATGGAAGGGGGACGGACAATGAGCTGCGTCGGATTGGTGCTGGTTTCGCACAGTGAAAAGCTCGTTGAAGGATTGGCGGAATTTCTCTCGCAAATCCAAAAAGACGTGCCCGTCGCCATTGCGGGAGGAACGGATGACGGAGAGCTGGGAACCAGCCCGTTTAAGATCAAAGAAGCCATCGAACGCGTTTATTCGGATCGCGGGGTTTTGGTTTTATTTGATATCGGAAGTGCCGCCATGTCCGTCGAAATGGCCATTGAGATGTTGGGGGACGAAAAGAAGATTCGCGTGGCGGATGCGCCGTTGGTGGAAGGTGCCTATGCCGCCGCCGTGGAAGCTTCGGTCGGAAGTGATTTGGATAAAGTGGCGGCATCGGCGCAAAAAGCAAGAAATTGGCGCAAATAGAAACATAAAATGTTCCCGGGTTCCTCACAATAAAAAAAGAGTGATGCGCATACTAACTCTGAACCCATTCAAAAGGAGTGAACCCGGTGAAAGAGGATCGAAATGTCCGACCCGATACAGAACCGAATGAAAAAAAGAAGAATGTTGCCGCCCAGATGATCCAGCAATTGGGGCAAACCAATGTTCCTCAACTGGAAAGCAATATTTTTTGTTTGAGCATCATCGGGCAAATCGAAGGCCATTTGGTGATGCCTCCTCAAAATAAAACGACGAAATATGAACATGTGATTCCGCAGATCGTCGCGGTGGAACAAAACCCGAAGATTGAAGGAATGGTGATTGTTCTAAACACCGTGGGCGGCGATGTGGAAGCCGGTTTGGCCATCGCGGAAATGATTGCGACGATGCGGAAGCCGACGGTGTCGATCGTTCTCGGGGGAGGCCACAGCATCGGGGTTCCCATTGCGGTTGCGGCGGATAAATCCTTCATTGCCGAAACCGCCACCATGACGATTCATCCGGTCCGTCTGAGCGGATTGGTTATCGGCGTGCCCCAAACCTTTGAATATATGGAAAAAATGCAAGACCGGGTGATTCATTTCATTTCCACCCATTCGAACATCACGGAAGAAAAGATCCGTGAGCTCATGTTCCGGACCGGGGATCTGGCCCGGGACATCGGAACCAATGTGATTGGAAAGGATGCGGTGAAATACGGACTGATTGATGAAGTGGGCGGCATTTCCGAAGCGCTTGCCGAATTGAACAAAATGGTGGAGGCCAACAAGCAAAGGGAGATTTTGCAATGATTTACTATTCCACGATCCCCATCGAAATGGCTTTTTACCGCCCGGATGAGTTGAAATTGAAACAAATTCAAGTGGATGGCGTGAAGATGATAGTCCATGAAGGAAAGGAAGGAGAAGCGACCATTGTCCAAGTGCTGAGCGGAGATCCCGGTCATTTTTTGGATCCTCGTTTTCAGCCGGGAAACATCATCAAAAACGTTCCAACCGTGGCAGAGTAAACCGCCGGTTACAGCCGGCGGTTTTTTTCGGGATCCGGGAGAAGAACAAAAAGAAAAAATCTTTAAAATCCGGTAGGAGACTTTATGTTGTTTTGGGAAATAAATATCGATAAGATAATACCGACTGGTTATCATTGCCATCAATTACTTTCGGAACGGATGGGTTGAAAAGGTGGTTTCAATGGCAAAAAAGAGAAATAAGAAAAAACAGTCGATTGGAACAAAAAAAGAAATTTTGTTTGAGATTTACGGCATTGTCTTATTGGCATTGTCTTTGGTGACGATTGCCAGTTATGGAGCCATTGGCAGAAACTTGACGTATCTGGCCCGTTTTGTGGTGGGGACATGGGATTTTATCATTCCGCTTTTGGGAATGGGATTGTCCGTGTACGTGATGGCGCATCACAAGTGGCCGGATCATTGGTCGTCGAGATGGACGGGAGTCGCTTTGGTTTTTATTGCGCTGATCACTTTTAATCATTACTTGACCTTTCACACCATTCAAACGGACAAGGGAATCATCGACCAGACCTGGTACATGTTGTTGGAGGAAAGAAATTCAGCGGTGCCGTTGGATGTCGGCAGCGGGATGCTGGGGGCTTTTACCTATGCTTTGCTCCATTTTTTATTCGATGACACCGGCACTTTGATTGTGCTGGCGGCCGTCGTGTGTTGCGGCTTTTTGCTGATTGCCGATTTTTCATTCACCAAAGCTGCGCTGATCTCCAAGGCCGTTTACAAAAAAGCAAAACAAAGGGGAAAAGATTTTCTGATCGATTGGATCAGGCAATATGACCGTCGCCAGAAGCGGACATCGAAACAAAGGCGTGTGCGGAAAAAAACCGTCCCCGATGTGGAAGTGAGCAAAGAGCCCATCGATCCGGTGGTTTACGACTTTGAAGATGTGGCTTACCAGGACAGCCGGGAGCAACCGGAGGACGGGGAAAAGCCGGTCCATGAACAAATGAAATTGAAATTGCAGCCGTCGGAGCCGGATTTGACCCGACCGAAACAACCGGAACGGGATGAAGGTTCCGACGAGCCGATCGAAGTCCATTTTCAATCGCAACAAAAGATGGATCACTATGTCTTGCCGCCGGCCACCCTGTTAAACCCGACAAAGAAAAGGCAGGGCCGGGAGCAGGAAAACGTCCATGAAAAAGCGCAGACTTTGCAGGACAAACTGGAAAGCTTCGGAGTCAAAGCAACGGTGGGGGAAATACACCGGGGACCGGCTGTCACCCGTTATGAAATCCGTCCGGAAAAAGGGGTGAAAGTGAGCCGGATTGTCAACTTGGCGGATGACATTGCCCTGGCGCTGGCGGCCAAGGATATCCGGATTGAAGCCCCGATCCCGGGGAAATCGGCGGTCGGGATCGAAATCCCCAATTCCAAAGTCGCGCTGGTGGGGTTAAGAGATGTGTTGGAGAGTGCGGAATATTTGGGATCGCAATCCAAGTTGAGCATTGCCCTGGGGCGGGATGTGTACGGCAAACCCATTGTGGATAATCTGGCCAAGATGCCTCATCTGTTGGTGGCGGGGGCAACCGGATCGGGAAAAAGCGTTTGCATTAACGGGATCATTGTCAGCCTGCTGTACAAAGCGCGTCCGGACGAAGTGAAATTGATGATGATTGATCCCAAAATGGTTGAACTCAATGTATACAACGGAATTCCCCATTTATTGATTCCGGTTGTCACGGAACCGCGCAAAGCGGCCGTGGCATTGAAAAAAGTGGTGGCGGAAATGGAAAAGCGCTATGAATTGTTTGCCAAGCACGGGGCCCGCGACATCGAACGCTTCAATCAATTGGTGAAAGAAAAAGGATTGGAAGATACAGACCCACTTCCTTACATCGTTGTCATTGTGGATGAGTTGGCAGATTTGATGATGGTCGCCCCGGCCGATGTGGAAGATTCGATTTGCCGGCTGGCGCAGATGGCCAGGGCTGCCGGGATTCATTTGATCATCGCCACCCAGCGTCCATCGGTCGATGTAATCACCGGCGTGATCAAGTCCAATATCCCGACCCGGATTGCTTTTGCCGTTTCATCGCAGGCCGATTCCCGCACCATCCTGGACATGGGGGGAGCCGAGAAATTGCTCGGACGCGGGGATATGTTGTATTTGCCGACGGGGGCATCCAAACCGATCCGGATCCAAGGGGCTTTCCTTTCGGATGAAGAAGTGGAGCGGGTGGTGGAGTTTGTCAAGGAGCAACGATCCCGTCAATAATATACACGTTTTGGCCTGAAAGTTCATCCTGGGCCAATTGGCTGCGGACCGTCTGTTTTAACAATGTGGACGAAACAAATGTCCAACGCTTATTGGCGCAAACACTGGCAGCCACCACGGACTCGGTTTTCCCGACCCTGGGCATACCCCGGATGCCGATTAACTGAGCCCCTTCTTTTTTAAAAAGATGTGCCATGAAATCCACCAAAAGCCCCAGCTCTTCCCTTGTGAATCGATACGTTCTTTCATCGGCCACACACCGTTCCATGTAACGGCCGTGTCTGACTGCCATCCGGTCCACCAGTTGAGGAGGGCGCAAAGCAGTAATGGTGATGTTATCAACTCTTGTCAAAATTTCCCTTAACGCCTCAATCTTTTCTTTATCATCGGTACGGAGCAGTAAACCCCGCCGGTTTTTCTCCACACCGTTAATCGTGACGATATTGATGGAAAGCATTCCCAATATGGATGCCAAATCCCCCATCAGTCCGGGGCGATTTTTATGAATCTGATATTCCAGATACCATTCCTGGTGATCCATGACAGCACCCCATCCTCTCCCGTTTCAAACGCCAAGCTCAAAAGATTAATATGTTAATTAGTATAGCATAACCGCAAAGTGCCAAAAAAGTATTACATTGAGAATTAAATTTATCAAAAAAATAAAACACCCGTTTTTGGGTGTTTTAAAATATAAACAAACATTCATCTTTTTCCATCGTTCACCATTTTGACCATTAAATTGGCGATCGTTTGTTGTTCGTTTTCGTCCGCCACACTCCAAAGATCTTTCAAAAGACGTTCCTGGGTGTTTTGCGGATCCACATCCTTGGCCAGATAATCCCCCAGTTGATGGGCCAAATCTTTGATGTCCTGGTCACTCATCCCCAGCTGGCGGGCTTGGTCCACGCGGTTATGCAAAAACTCTTTCCAGTCCTGAAAGTTGTCCAAAACAGACATTTCTTTTTCCTCCTTTTATCTGATACATGGATCTACTTCTAATATGAATCGAATGATTTCTTTTTATGTATACCAACCGCCATTCACGGCAAAGACTTGACCGGTGATATAGGAAGCTTGGGGAAGACATAAAAAAGCGGCCAGCGATGCCACTTCCTCCGGACTTCCCAAACGGCCGGCCGGAATATCCTCCGCCAACGAATGTTTTTCCTCCCCGGGCAATTGCCGGTCCAACAAAGGAGTGTCAATGGCTCCGGGCGCAATGGCATTCACCGTGATGCCGCTTGGCGCCACTTCTTTGGCCAGGGCCTTGGCCATGCTGATTTGCGCTCCCTTGGCGGCGGAATACAACACTTCCCCCGCCCCGCCGGTCTGCCCCCATATAGAGGAGACCAAAATGATCCGCCCGTCTTTTTTCCGGATCATGCGGGGAAGCGCGATTTGCGCTAGATAAAAAGCGCCCCGGACATGAACATCCATCAGCAATTCATAGTCATGATCCGAAAAATCCTGAATCAATCCCCATTTGGATGTCCCCGCCGCATGAATCACGATATCCGGCGGAGACAAATACATGGAAATTTGCCGGTAAACCTCATCGACGGAGGAACGGGTCCTTAAATCCACCGGAAAGGCAAAAGCTAAGACCCCTTTTTCTTTGCATTCCCCGGCAACTTTTTGCGCTTCCTCCCGCCGGGAATAATAACCGGCGGCAATGTTTGCACCCAATCCGGCCAGTTTGATGCAAATGTCCCGCCCGATTCCCCCGCTGCCGCCAATGATCCAGGCGGTTTTTCCTTTTAACGCTTGCATGTTTTCCATCCTTTCAAACAAAAGCGCCCTTTTGAACAAGGACGCTTTCACGGTTAATTTATGATTGGTGACTTTAATCCCGGGACGGCCGCACGATGGAAACGGCAAACCGGTCCCACTGCATGTGTTCCTGCATGCGCCGGTTCACTTCATCCAACGTCAAAGCTTCCAGACACGGAACCAGGTCAAATAAATCGGCATCATGGAACCGGTAACCGGTAAATTGGTTGGCGATCCATTCCGGAGAATTCAAATAGCGCAGATTCGCACCGATCTTCTTTTTGCGAATCCGTTCAAAAGTGTCCCGGTCCAGTCCCTTTTCGATCAAAGGTGGCAACTCTGTTTTGATCCGCTGAAGCAATTGGTCGGGATCGGGTGTATCCCCTCCGATGATGGACAACCCGAATCCCCTGTCCAGGGTGTAGTCCGTCCCGAAACCGTCATCGATCAATCCGTCGTCATACAGGGATTGATACAAGTTGGAAGCCGGGCCGAGCAATGCTTCCAAGACGATCTGGGTGGCCATTTCCTGTTTGAGAAACTCGTTTCCCTTTACGTTCACCTTGTCCGCTTTTTCTTTAAATCCAAACATGCATTTGGAGATCCCGACACTCAGCTCGATTTCCTTGATGGCTTCGGCCACTTCCTCAGGCTCATCCGGGAAAAAGCGTTCTATCTCCGGCTGATCCGGGAAAGACTTGTTCTGTTGGTTTTCTTTCACCAGTCGGATGATGGCCTCCGGATCCACCGGCCCGACGATGAACAAGACCATGTTGTTCGGATGGTAAAAGGTTTCATAGCAAGTGTACAATAAGTCTTTGGTGATCTTTGATATGGACTCCACGGTTCCGGCGATGTCGATTTTAACGGGGTGATGGTGATACATGGCTTCAAACAAGCCAAAATAAACGCGCCAGTCCGGGTTGTCATCGTACATCCGGATTTCCTGCCCGATGATCCCTTTTTCTTTCTCCACATTTTGGTCCGTAAAATAGGGCGATTGCACAAAATCAAGCAAGGTTGTCAGGTTTTTTTCCACCTGGCCCGTGCTGGAAAACAAATAAGCTGTCCGGGTGAAGCTGGTAAACGCATTGGCCGAAGCCCCCTGCCGCGAAAACTCCTGGAACACGTCTTCCCCCGATGCCTGCTCAAACATTTTGTGTTCCAAAAAGTGCGCAATTCCGTCGGGAACCTCGTGCTTTTCTTTCCCTTTTACCCGGAAGGTGTTGTCAATGGATCCGTATTTGGTTGTAAACGTGGCATAAGTTTTAAAGAAATTCTTTTTCGGCAGGACATAAACACTCAAGCCGTTGGGAAGCTCTTCAAAGAACAGAGATTCTTGAATTTGATCAAACTCCACTTTTTGCATGTTCATTCCCTCCCCGGTCCCGTAAGAAATAAATCACATCCAACCGGATTTTCTCCGCTATTTTTTGCACGTCTTCCTTTTGCACCGCATTCACTTGTTCCAATAATTTTTCCAGCGGCAAATCTTTTTCGTTCAAGACGGATTGGTAATGGAAATGGATCATCTCATAAGACCGGTCCATTTGAGAGCGCAACTGGTTGGACAACGTCGCCTTGGTCTGCTCCAGTTCCTGATCGCTGATGTTTCCTTGCCGGATTTCCTCCAGCTGCTCTTTGATGATTTGAACCGCTTGGTCATAGTTGGCAATTTCAATCCCGGATTGAATGAGCAACAGGCCTTTATGGCTTTCCAAGCGGGAAGAACAATAGTAAGCGAGGCTCGCTTTTTCGCGCACATTCCTGAACAGCTTGGAATGCGGGAAGCCGCCCAGAATGCCGTTATACATCATGAGCGCCGGATAATCCGGATCTTCTATCGTAGTTTGGGTCCGGCAACCGATGTTCAGTTTCCCTTGTTTGACATTCATCCGTTCGATCACGACCCGTTCTTCCTTCACCGGACGGGAAGCCGTTTGGGTCTGTACCGTTTTCCGCGTTTTACCCGCAATGGACGAAAATTCTTTTTCAAGCAATTTCAACACTTCGTCCGCCGATACATTGCCCACGCAATAAAAATCAACCGGGCACCCGGACAAAACCTCTTGATAATATGTATACAACGATGACGGGTCAATGTTTGGCAAGTCTTCGAGGCGTCCGTGGTTAAACAACGCATACGGCTCTCCCTGACACATGGCTTCGATCATGCGTTGGGATGCATAGCGGATTTTATCGTCTTTTAAGCTCTCGATTTTCTGTTTTAAATTTTTCTTTTCCGCTTCCACATAGGAAGATTTGAATGCTTGATTTTCCAACGCCGGCTTTAATAACACCTCGCTGAAAAACCGGATCCCTTCCGCAAGGAGCGAAGGGGATTCCTTCAGATATTGTTCATTGGCCAGTTCCATGCCAAATTGCATGATATGCCGTTCTCCCCGCTTGAATACATCCCCGAACAAAATGGCCCCATACAACTCATCCAATTTCTGACGGAAGGAGAGGGTGGTCGGATGGGACTGTGTCCCCCTCTGCAACACTTGAGGGAGCAATGCAGTTTTGGTTACGGTTTCCGGGGCCAACTCCTGTTGAATAAATGCCATCAGCGTCGTGGTTTTAAACTTTTCGCTGTTACAAACATGGACACGGATATTCCCGATCGAGCCTGTTTCAAACTGAGCAAAACCCAAAGTATTCACCTCTTTTTTCATCAAGTCAATTACCCCTATTATAGACGAATCCGGCACCGGTTAGAAATGATCACCATTTATTATGATCGTCTGTCCGGCAAAAAAAATTCTTTTCTTTGAAAAGCTCATTTCACGGCTTCTTTTTTCCTCTCCCCGGTTTCATGGTCAAGCGATGAAACCAACACTTCGCGGGGCTTGCTCCCTTCATAAGGGCCGACAATCCCTTTGGCCTCCAGCATGTCAATCAGGCGGGCCGCCCTGGTGTAACCGATACGCAACCGGCGCTGCAACAAAGACACGGAAGCCGTTTGCGCTTCAATGACCAGTTTTTTCGCTTGCGGGAACAATTCGTCATCGACGGATGATTTATTTTTGTCAGGGGATTTGGGAATCATTTCTTCCTGGTAATCCGGTTCTTGTTGCTCCTTGACAAACTCCACCACCCGCTCCACTTCTTCATCCGAAAGGAAAGCCCCTTGGATCCGGATCGGTTTGGATGCCCCCGTCGGCAAATACAACATATCCCCGCGTCCGAGCAATTTCTC
>Ga0115848_100623_pt1 | contig 14427 bp, 19 predicted proteins | sample InSIn3gowninarea_FD_83862 | JGI IMG/M metagenome (GOLD analysis project Ga0115848, IMG submission 83862) | reverse complement strand
AAAACATTCCATTTTTTGCACAAATCTCCCCTTGCAGCGTTCACTTGCCCCTCGGATGTCGGAGACTCCACTGCATCGCGTCGCCCACGTTTGCCAATTCTTGCGTCGCCCTCGTTTGCATTGCTAAAAGCTCATTCTCAGGAGTTCGTGGCTCTTCTCGCTTGCAGAAACGGTGCTTGTCAGCAATCACAACTCTATCAACATAGCTCAACGAACCTCATATCATGCTTCACGATGTAACCACTACTCTTCCGTATCGGAGTTTAACGATGAGCGAGCTGGAGGCCCTGCTTTGTAAACAGTCAATTCGTCATGATCCGCAGACAAGGCTAGATGCTGTAAGTGGTCGAGTCAAACCCCCTCTGGAGCTGAGATGGATATACCTACATCTGGTACAGGTGATGATGCATGATTCAATGTAGCATAACCGAAAGAGATGTCTGTTCATTATTCCAGTTTCTAGGCTTTCCAATGGTCATAAAAGACGACCCCGGCAACCAACTGGAGAGGCAAATCGAGACTCCACAAGACCATCATCATGAAGGAATTACAGGCTTTGGTTGTGCACAGCAACAAGATGAACAAACGGTTCCAATGGATGTTTGTCCCATCACAAAAAGGATATCTTAGTCTTATCGCGAGAGGATTATTTGTGATCCTTATCGACAAGAGCTACCATAGTAGTATACCAAAGGGACGGAAATAGAGAGGAATGCGGTATGCACAAGCGGTGCAAATCTCCCCATGACACATGAGTATGTACCGCATGCACAGACTGCACGGAGTTGTCCCCAAGGGTCGAGCTCGGCCTCTGTTGACATTCTTGACAACGGCTGCAAAGCATCTCGAGGCGCGATCCACGATTGTGGGGAGAATGAAGCAAGAGTGACCGACGATCGTGGTGAAAATTGGGTGAGAAAATGTACCTCCTGTTTGACAAGCCAGTGGAAGACGTTTGCACAACAAAGACCCTAAAGTCCTCCCTGCATGTGGCCTTTGCATATTAGTCCAAGGACAAGCAGTGTCCCACTCGGCCCGCAAAAGGAGGGGTCAATTGCAGGACCAGACTCTGGGATTTGTAAATCCATCCAGGAGGATGGTAGCTGGGTTGAGATAGATGAATTACCCCGTGAGCCAATTGATATAGATAGAAATTCATACAGATGATGTCAATTCCCAGCTCGTTGTTTCTGGTGCGTCAGACAAAGACATGCTGCTTATGACGAGCGTCAACAGTGCTCAGATTGTGGGGGACGGTCATCATTTCGACAGTCACCAGATGGCCGGTCTGGTCACGGCACCCGGAGTCGATCGCGAGTCATCGGATTCGCTCTGGCAAACAGGAAGCGACCGTAACGCTCAATAGGCGACGGAAGAGTGGAGGAGTCCTTTGGAGGAGCAAGAGGACAGAGGACGCGACAAAGAGTGAGAAACGGGCGCTTCTGCAGAGGGTCAGAAGCCCAGAACTCTAATGGGGTTCCAGGGGGTGCAAGCGCTGCGGATAGCGGCCGCCTTTGGCGCGCCGCCAAAGCGGGAGCGAGCCAGGATTTCCAGGATTCTTGACCGGAAAGAGAGAAGCGCGGACGGAGCGGCCCACGAGTGCCGTTTGCCGGTGCTGTCAAGCTCGCAATTCAGTCGCCATCAAGTGTCAACGTCCCCTTGACACCAAATCCCAAGGGGGTGATCTTTGCGTGTCAGAACTAACATCCAGACCCCTCGAAAGTTTAAGCACGCCGGTGCTGCAGTTATGCCAGCGTGAACGGTCAACGGCAAACAAGATAGATGTAAGAGGTAGGTTGCGGTGTCTCGTTGTGAGACGGATCTGTATAGATACTTGAGGCTTCGCCTTCTGCATTCCAATATTCGAATCATCACCACGGCTTTTCTTTCCTTCAATCCTTCCGCCACTAGATCGACAAGATACCAAGCCAGCCACTCGTTTCCCTTATCAATATATCATATCCACACTCATTGCCTCGACCGACTTTCAATCTCAACCTCATTTAACCATGGCTGCCACCATGCATCCTCGCACATCTTCTCTCCAACAACCGCCAGCTGCCGTTATGAGCTACTTCGACTTTCAGCCCGAGGAGTGCTCAGTGTCGCCGGTCAAGAAGTCTAATCTTCGCTGCCTGGACGCTTTCCACGACCGCCCTACTACACCTTTCGAGTATCCTGCCAATGCAAACATCTATGCCAAGCGTGCTCTTCCTCCTCTTCCATCACCAGCAGCTCTTCCCGCTCTCCGCAACTGCTCATCATCCGAGTCCATGGCTTCTTCAGGACCTGTCAGCCGACCAAGCACAGCCATGTCCTGCAGACAGGACAAGTCTCTCCCTCCTCTTCCTTTCCGTCTCCAAGAATCACCTTCATTCGACTCGGATGAATCTGGCAAGGAGAACACAGTCATCGTCCAGGTCTCAAGGCCGCGTCAGCACCGCGGCTACAGCATCCGTAGCCTCTTGAACAGACACTCTGAGGATGAGTTTCCTCTGGCTTCACCCAAGAGTGGCTACAGTGTTACCCGTGACTCTCGCACAGACTCTGTCATGGGCGACTACAGCTTGACTCAAATCAAGACCAACGGCACCATCTCTGCCACCAGCAGCAGACGCCCTTCTGCCCTCTCTCTCACCCACCTCAAGGCTGCTTCCAAGAAGATCAATGCTAGCGCTCCCCCAGTTCCCTCTCGTCCTTCATCCCGCAAGGGAAGCACTGGCAACCACAACCAGCACCGCTGGGGCACCCTCTTCCGCACTGTTGAGGACGACAAGGAGGACGTTCCTCCCATGCCGGCAACTCCTGGCATGATGCCTGACTTGAGCTTCAACCGCTGCTACTACTTCTACGCCCGTAACTGCAACGGCTATGTTCTTTCTGGCAGCTCCAGCGGTGATGCTTGCGAGAACTGCGCCCACTCCGGTTTCTTGGGCTCGCCTTGATCAACCACCGAGAACTTTGCCGAGAATTTTCTCAAAGCAAAGCACCGTCCTCATCAAACCCAGGCTTCTACGCCATCTCTTCGAAATGACCTCTACGAATCACGAAGGCAAAACATCAAGCCCGAGCAAAGCTCGAAGGCACGCCGAGGCATTTACATGCCATTCGTCTCGAGGAATCATGCACGAATTCAAAATCCTCATGCTGAAAGACGCATAGAGGTAACACAGGCACGAACATGTGTATTTTCACGACCATTCATGTGAAGTACCAAAATCTTTTGAGGTTGCATTCATTCAGCTTTCATTATGTATGAACGAACTCGCCTGCCTGGCACACCTTTTTCTATGTCCTTGGACCGAGGAGAAGAAATCATAATAATCATCACAATTACATTCATTTGACCACCAATCTTCTCTTCCACTCATCCTCTGTGACTTTGCAATCGGTTTAATTGAGCTCTCGTAAAGCTCTCCACAACAACAAACAACAACAGCAAAGCAATCATCAAAACAAAGCAAACGGTTTGCAACAACGAAAAAAACAGCCAGGAGAGGATTTAAACACGAAACGGGCCACGAAACGTACAAAACAGTTCCACATCCGTCTCCTCCCCTCCTCAACAGGAGTAGTTTGATCCAATCTGCCAGGAGAGTCTCTCGCTTCTTGCCCAGTGGATAGGTAAATGCCACGATAAAACCGTACAACAGCAAAGCGAGATGAGGTTTGATAATGCGATCCACGATCGGAGTAAAGCCACAAACACGTACAGGGAAGGAAGTCACGTTTCGAAGTGTTTGACGATCGCAAGGCTGGAGAGAGCAACCACGATCGCACGTGAGGAAGTGCATGCACATTTGCGTGTACAAGTACACTACACGGCTACTTTATCTAATAGTTACCCTGAGCATCTCATGTTCCTTTGTACCACTCCGTCCAGACCTTTAGACGTTGTGCGTCCACAAGATGAACAATGCACAAGCGAATGGCTAAAACAGGCAAAAAAAAATTATCCAAGCAAAGGCGTGAGAGTTATTCAAAAAAGCCGAATGCAGAACTTCGTCTCCACCGGATCCTCTATTGGAAGGAAGGGAAGAAGGAAGAGAGGGTTCCCACGGGCAAAGGGGGGGAGATGCTTGTATTGTCTGCATTAGGAAATGCGATAACCATCTATGAAGAGGAATCGAGAGGCCTCCGAAAAGCGTCTTTCGCTTACTCTCGGCGGAGTGCAATTGCGCCAAAACGCAAAATGCACCAAAAAAAAAGAGGTTCTTTTTCCAGAAGCACCTTTGACAAAGAAAGTCTCCTTCGCTTGAGTTGTGCAAGAAGAAAGGGCCACACTACGCGAGGCAAGCAAAACAGTTCAGGGGATTTTGTGGCTGGCTTTCTGGGCCGAACGGTTCACTACTCCGTAGTATGTATGCATGGCATCGAAGGTGAAGCTTTGAGTGAAGCGAAAGCCTGCGCTGAATTGGCTTTGGCGCCTGGAGTATTTCCTGACGGAGCGGGCTTCGAGATGCGTGTTCTTCCGCAACAAGGTTGATCTCGACCTCGACACGCAGAGTTCATGGTTCAATTGCTCGCATGGAGGGAGGAAAGCATGGTAGAAATCGTGTGGAGGTGGGTAAATTTACACGTGCGTGCTCGCGCCCCTGCCTGCCTGCCTGCCTGTCCTCGCCGCCTCGGTACTTGAGAAATAGAGTTAAGGGGCTAGACGAATTGCGTATAATTTTCTACATAAACAACGAATGCAGTATCCTCTTTCCACCGGAAGCTTTCAATAACATACACCCTGCCCTTATCGCGAAGTAGACAAGTACAGCGATCGTCGATATAGGAAAGGAACACCTCTTGTTGTATCTCTCCGAGGGTTCTTCCAAGAAGTGTCAAACCCCATCTGGCGTAAGACCAACGGGCGGGCATGCGTTTGCCTCTATTGTTGCTCGAGGGAAGCCTCACACGTATGCTTCTGCTGCAGTCAAACCGATAAGACACACTTATCGCACTTGCGTATCCCCACACGACTAAATCTTTCTTTCAGCTCTCGTTATACAAGCCATCCACTGCCACAACACGAGATCGTAACAAGATCACACGCCACTTGCGTGAGTGTATCGATGCAGGCAAGTGAGATACGTTGGTCTTATCCCCCAGAAACAGCAGCCATGCTGTCAGTGGCTTCCAGTCGTGCTTTGATCCTGTGCAACGCATGCCACACATCTTGAGATTCCAGCAAGGTGTTTTCCATCCCTCGATCGCGTGCATCGGCGTAGCCTATACGGCTCGATGGTCATCCTCCTCTCAATCCTGCGATCGGCGGAGAAGGTCGCTGCGATCAGCGAAGAGCCTCAGCCCATGCCAGACATGCGTGTACGTGTAGCCTTGCCAACCAGGCTATTGGGGACGACAGAAAAGGCAATGTTCAGCGAGGCTATCACCACCATCTCACACCGAACATCTTTCCGCTCGCTCTTTTGTCGAGTTTCCAAGCTTCTGCATTTTCGAGCCAAATGCGTTCGTGGCCAGGTACATCGAGAGCTAGGTGATGGTACTTGAAGTCACTCTCGTCTCGGCGTTTCGTCATGTGCACATTGACGGTGCCCACGGCTAGCGGGCCACCAACGTGGAAGTGCATTCGCATGTGTGTCGTTCCAATGCCGTCTGTGTCGGATTTTGATCTATTCAGGTATGTCAGTGTACAGCTGAATACGTGAGGCTTCGACAGGCTTACGAAATGTGATCTCTCGCAAAACGACTGTTGCGCACTCTATTCTCCCCCCAAGCCTCAATTTCTCCACCCTTTCCTCTTCCGGCCAGAACATCTATGCACTTGGGATCGGTTCTGACACGTTCGATGGCGCGATTGTAGACGGCGGTTTTGCTGTCGCTGCTGAAGACTTCAAGCCAGAGGACAGTCGCTACGCCGCCGGTCATGACAATGCCGAGTATGACGACAGCAAAGTTTGCTGATTGTTGTGTCGTACGTGCGCCTCTTTCTTTCCACGAGAGCTCACTCCAAGGCACGCGGCCAGTATCATTGGCAATGGTAACGCTCTTTCGCGCCGGTCCGGAGGCGGATGATGTGGATGAGCTCGTCGCTGTGCGTAGTTGGGTATACGCTTGAGCTGATCGTAGACCGATACGGGAGACCGGTAGCCTGGGAAGTACTCGTAGGCCCTGCATTGTCTGTATGTGGTTCGAGATGATTACTTGATGCCTAGAACGTCACTCGAATGTTCTTCTGTTTGAAGAAGGCACGAGAGCTTTGGTCTTGGCACGATGACACGGCGGGGCACTTTCGGCAGCCTCGGCCCGTGTTTGTTGTTCCTCTCGCTGCTTCTTGACACCGACACATCTTGTGAACATTTCCTAACAAAAGTTATGGATTCTACCGCTGCTTTGAATCGCCTGCTAGCGGTATTGACCGAGCGTGGCATTGGTCTAGGTTACGATGAGCTCGGCTGGTTATTTGAGAGCCCACAGTATAAGGATTCCATGACCTCTTGGGTCCATGAATATCTAAGTCCCGCTACACTTCTGAGCCTTGAGGAACATGATCTGTATGTTCGTCGGTAAGACTTGTTGAGACTGTGCTGATTGCTTGAAGACATGCACACATCCTGCAAACAAACTACAGACCGGCCTTTCCAGATGGCATGCCACAGCCAATGCAGGAGTCTGACTTCGAAAATGCCATCAACACCTTAGAAGCCAATACCGCGGCGATAGAGAAGCAGACTGCTATTCTGCAAGCTCAAAGAGATGCTCTGGAGAAATTGCAGGCACTGAATCAAGAGCCTGTTCTGATAATCTCTGACAGCGATGAGAAGAAATCAAGCCAGGTACGAACCAAAGCTCAACTGGATCTGGAAACAAACGAGCTCACAGAGGCAATTCAACAACGAGTTGGTGTGACTAAGCGTCATGCGGAATCGAGTCTGAATCTTCTCAAAACCTCATCCCAGCGTCAGCTTGAAAAGGATGACCGCCTACTTGATGGATTGCAGAAAGTCATGTTCAAACTAGCTCCACTGGAATCGAGCGATAAGCGTCTTCCTGACTTCAACACTCTGTCGAATGCTCTGGTCAAATTGGAAAGCAAGATCATCAAGGATCGAACAAACGCTACCTATATTGACACCCTCAATAGTCTGGCGGGAGAGACAGATGACTTCGAACACGAGAGCAATGGGCAAGCAGCACAGGGCGCATATGCATTGGCCGAAGAGCTCGAAAGCTTGATCACAGAAGTAGACTCGGTACTCGAGATGACCATCAGCAGGCGGTACCGAGCGCCCATCGTCAATGCTCTCAAACTTTTTGACGCACAAGCTCAACTCGAACAACAGAGCTGGCTAGAATATGTATCACCAATCTTAGACCTACATGTGAGCTTCCCTCGGCTGACAGCATATCCAGGTTGTAAGAACACTAGATGAGCTAGCTCAAAAGGCCGAAGATCTGACCTCTTGCACTCAAGACGCCTTGGCCTACACATCGGCAATCAGCCATGTCTCGGACGCGCTGGCCGAAACACTTCCACCGCCAACTCAAGCACCATCCAGACTCGACAGAAAGCAGTCGGTCAGAGGGCCATCTTCAAAGAAGAATATGAATCCGATATTGCACCGCCAAGGTGCTAAAGACCCAGCCCTGGAAATACTTGGATATCATGGTATCCGAATTCCTACCGAGTCTGGAACAGACGGCGAGGTCGTGTCTCAAGCCCTTCGGTCAGCAATAGTTGAACGCCAGTCACGTCTGCAAGATTTGCAAAGATCGACTGAGCAGTCTGTTGCAGCTCAGGTGGCCGAGTCGATCAATCTGTCAGATGGCGAATTGAAGAATCTGCTCGAAGTGCTATACGCTCATTCACCGTATGCAACCGTACATCTGGCGGACAGCAAGGCAAAGGATAGACTGGAGCACTTGGATCACGATATTGAGGGTCTGGGGGATGGTATCAAGAGGCTGGACATTGATCGAATAGCGGATGCTGAGCAGATGAGGCTTTCAGCTGCTCTTGGTCAAACATTTGGCTAAAGCCGCCGGATCTCGGACTACGCTATCTAACAAGAACACTTTTGCAAACACCTTCGTCATCCGTCTGATGGCTCCGATTCTATGAGCGTCTGGTGAAGACCAAGGGACATCCATCCATCGGAAATAGTGTAGCAAATACCCTGATCTCCTCGGACAACTCTGTCTCATAGTGCTTCCAGTCAAGTTCTATGGCCGCCTTGCCAATCATGCCTGCCATAGACAGCGGCACATACCTCCTCGCAAGACAGTCATGCGGTCCTGCGCCGAACACAAGCCAATTCTTGGTCTTGGACTCGGCATCACCGGTGATCCATCGATCGGGGTCGAATACGTCCGGTTCAGGGTAGACTTGAGGATCATGCAAGGCCGGATAGCAGGACGGGATGATCATAGAGCCTTTGGGTACGGTGTAATTTGGTGTGACAGGAAAGTCTTTGGTTGCAAGATAAGGCACAAATATGACAGGTGGACGGTGACGTAGCAACTCTTTGACGACAGCGTTGGTGTAGGTGAGAGACTCCAACATAGGCTGATCGAACGGCTTGTTCTTGTCACCACCACGTGCATTCAGATTCTCCTGTCGCAGTTTGTCGAGCACATCAGGTCGCTGAGCGAGGATCTGGAAGAGCCAAGTCGTGGCACTGCTGGACGCATCCTGTGAAGCGAAGAGGAAGGTGAATAGTGTTTCACCAATCTCCTCGTTGGTGAACTCGCGAATCAAGTTTGTTGGTCTTTCTACATTGATGTCGCCGGCGGCAATCCTCTCACGATATTGATTGGAATCCATCATGTGTCGTACCCAGTGGTCAACAGTGCATGTAGGCTTTGCACCGGTCGCCATCTTGGCTTTGCACGCGGCTGCGCATTTCGTAAACTCGACGTGGACAGCATCAGCAACTCTTTTGCCTCGCCACACCTTGGTACCCGGTATGTATATGGAGAGCGGAATATTGACCAGTTCGAGGGCGGCAGTGGCCAGATAATAGTCGTCCGAGATCTTCTTGATTGCATCCTGGGAGATGTAGTCGCCGAAGAATGTACGGCATGAGAGTGCACAGTTGATCTCGCGGAATAAAGTCATGAACGGTATCGGCTTGTTCTTACTGGCTTCACTGGCGGTAACAAATTTCTCAAAGTAGTCGGCCAACACCTTCTCTTGCATTGGAAGGTATGTGGCCATGGCTCTGTTGGTGAACAGAGGTGCCAACCCTCTGCGGTACTCGGCGTGGTCTCTTCCTTGGAGGAACACCCATGCTTTATGGCCGATGATGTCCTTTGCGACTGGGACCAAGCATGGCTCGGCATACGCGGGCGACTTGAAGACCTTGTGAGCCAGGTCTCGATCGGAGGTGAGTACAACGAATCTGTTGTATAGAAATGTGAGTCGCAGTACCAGACAAGTGCTCATAGGGCATGATCACTTACTTGTGGAAGACAGAAACGCAGCTGAGAGGTCCGCTTGCCCATTGGGCGAGGTAAGAGTCGAATTTTGGGTCGAGTGCTTGGAGGAACGGACCCATGAGTGGAATCTTAAACGAAGGGCCAGCGATCGTGCCCTTTCGCTTGATGTACATCACTGATATCATAAGTGAGCTGAATTGTGACCTAGACAAGCGTCTCTTGTTACCTTGATCATAGATGATCACACCAAGTACAAAGGTCACGACATACTGCCATGTTGACCACTTCGCAATGATGGCTGGCAGAGTGGTTTGCGAACGCCATAATTGTGATAGATTCGGCTGAGAGATGGAGATGTTGTTGAGCCCAGCACTCATACTGGGTGTGATCGTGGAGCTGTTCATAATAGCGACTATCTCTGGTAATGGGCGATGAAGTTGGAGGAGAGAGGCTTCCTGCTTTATACACAAATTTGCTGCCGTGTATTTCTCCATCGCAACTTCCCAACTCGTCTCATTTCAGAGCCAAGCAATCATACCGTGCATCTTCTACGCGCATATGGGACTAGACTCCGAAGATGGGAGAAGTTAGGGCTGCCTAACAGTATGATCAATTTCTTCTGGCATGATGTTGCGATGAACAACTCCGATACTAGTTACCTCATTAGGACTAGCCTCCGAAACTCCGGAGTCTAGTCCTCTTTCGATGGTCTCGGTAGATCCTTCTCAGTGCAATATCTACGCGCCTTCTCAACTTATCTCCACCGCGCGATTCCATGGGAAAGAATTGGGAACATACACGGGTCTCATGATTCACGGTTCCTCGGACGTTTCAGCATCCGAGTTTGACGATGAAGACGCGTTCGTTTTTGCGCTCGCTTTGACCTCAATCACCTGAGATTCGATCATGACACCAATCTCTGTGGAAGCCTCATATCAATTGCACTTTTCCACACAAGATGCGTCAAACTCTTCGCAGATCCTGTACTGCATGTGCCAAGTCAAAGGTCAAATGCAACCTCCGAACTCCGCAATGCTTTCGATGCAGCAAGCGACATACCCAATGTGAATATGCGAACGAGCCATTGACCGCGACATTGACCAGTGCAGAGCAGAAGGCTGGTCAACCATCAATGCATCTTCAAAGTCTCGATACAGACCGATTCGGATCCTTAGATCCATTTGATTCGTATCCGCCAACACGACTGCCTCGGGAACAAGTTCAACGATTGATTTATACTTGTACATGCCTTTCTCTCAACACCATCCATACAGATCGACTAACAATCACAGTCCTCACCAAAATTGCTTTTCAGTACTACCCTCTAGACTTGAACACAACATCTAATCCATTCCTCGTCTCCTGGTGGCCATTGGCTTTGGGCGATCCGGCATTGTTCCACGTCTCGCTTCAGACAGCATGTCTTGACGAAGAGCTATTAGCCGAAAAGGGGTTTCAAACATCCGAAATCCTCATGGCTGACTCTGTGGCTCTACTACGACGTAAGCTCTGTAACCAGGCCTTAGCAGTACAGGACGGAACTATGAATTCTGTCATCACCCTGGCAGCTATTGAAGTATGCTGGTCTCCAGAGCTTCTCGTGCTCCTTCACATGTTTACGTGGCTGACGTATACACCTGTTAGTTTGGAAAGGGCAACCTTGTGGTCAGCCAGATGCATGTTGAAGGCGTAAAGGAGATGGTGAACACTAGAGGTGGTATCAGTGGAGTGAGGCAAACGAGTCCACTTACCGCCAGGATGGTCAGCTGGTAAGTCAGACCATCTCCATCTTTACGGTTTGCTAATTGCAGTCTTGAAGGATATCGATGCTCATTACGGGCCATCCCCAGTTTGAGACTCAGGATGAGAATGGGACTGGAAATGGCATACCGTCTATTCCCGAATGGCATCTGGATTCGAGTACCTGCGATCATCACCATCTAGAGCTCGTTAAGCTTCTCATCGATGAAACAGTCAGGAGCATCTTTGTTCGCCTTCATAAAGTCTTCCGAAAAGCCCATGGCACTCCTATAACAACCACACAACTTCATGATCTTACATGTTATGTTATACACAGACTCCTGCCTACATCTTCGGGTTCGGACGCCCTTTCATCTTCGCCGCTCACCGAGTGTATGCGCTACGCCATTGTACTGTACATGTTCATCACTCATGGAACGACATACTACCCGCACACATTCATCTTCAATCGGACCCTCGTGCAGTTCAAGGACCAGCTTGAGAAACTAATGCCGTCGCCTTGGCTATACGATTCGCTTGGCGTCTGGCTTCTTTCAATTGGGCTGGTGGCTTCGACTGGCACACTTCATTATCAGTGGTTTCTTGAAAGAGCAAGAGTTATCGCTACATTCTTGCAGCTGCAATGTTGGGATGAGGTCTATGTTCACGTTAAGAGCGTTCTGTGGTTGGAGACACCGCAAGGTGAATACAGCTTTCGACCTCATTGGGAGAACATGCTTAGAACCGCGAGTCTACCAAGTCTCCCAGGATATACTGTCAACCTTCCATAGCGGAAAATCTACGCTCTAGACGATGGCATCCCAACGCGCAGCTCAGGTCAGCGCTTCCGAACCTAATGAGCTTCAACCATCTATAGTGAGACTAAGATACGACAACGATTTGACCACATCCTTGACGAGCTTCGAGTCATAATCTGCCATTCGTTCACTCTCTCGCAACTCTGTCACGGCATCCGCAATCTCTACCAGCCCCTGTTTCGCCAGCGTGGTATCCACACCGACTTGCAAAACTTCTTCTCTCCAGACCATCTTGTTCAAATCGTCAATCAAAAACACATTCTTCGTCTTTTCATCAACTTCCCTTCTGACCCAATGCCTCTCCCAAAACTGCATCAGATTCTTGACGAGATGCGACAGATGCAAAAACTTGTCATGTTGCATCAAATACGCCTTTAACAATCTACGCGCCGTGACGTCTTCCACTTCATCATCTGTACCAAAGACATGGCCCCGCACATGTCTACAATAATCCTTTGTTTCCTGCTCGAGATGGCGGTAGAGATCTTTACCGCTTAGAGCTCCCGTTGCTGGTTTTGCGGCAACGCAGTAGTCGAAAATCGCAGTGTATATCTTGATATACGTGTCTTGGTCTAGTCTTGGAGGTGTTGTGTCGTCTTGCTGATTTGCTCTTGCGGCCGAATAGATGGCGCTTAATTGGGTTTGAATAAAGGTGAGTGTTGCTGTGACATCTGTGGGTGTGTTTCGGAGGAACGCAGGCACTTGAGGGTCTGAAGGTGTATCTGTCATTCTGTCTCTCTCACAAGGTTGTGGTTTGTGTTGTAGTCTGCGTGAGTTTGTGCGGGTTTTTTGTATGTTTTCTTGCGATTTGGATTGGTGGGTTTTAGGCATCCATTACATTCGAAGGATTATGATGTCATGCTCACATGCACTCGGTTACTGCCTGGTAGAAAGGTCCTGCTTTGTTTGGCTTGTGTTTGGAAAGTCTGGCGAAAGTGTTCTTTGCTTTGGAGGCAATTCATTTGAATAGGTTGGACTTGTATTACTGTCTCGATATACTGGATTCTCTAGTCTCCCCACGACATCTTCACAACCCCTGAATGTTCAACGAGGACCAATCTACCGTACTCAGGTCAAGCGCTCCCATATCCATATCCATCATACCATTATCAGATATCCCAGCGTTTTCAGCTCCAAAGTCAAATCCCTCTTGCACCTCAAACCCATTGAACCTCGGCGTCATTCCCATGACAGGAAAAGGCATCAAATCTTCGCTTCCAAACTTCGTAGGCGTCTGCCCACTCATGCCCACCTCGGAGCTCTCTTGCACCTCAGGCGTCACCATCCTCTGGACTTCAGAAACGATAAACGGTGTCTCCTCCACCTTTCCTTTTGTTCTCAAAACTATAACTCTGGCTTCCCAAGCTTTTACAATGATCCTGGAAAATACTCTGAATATTGGTGTATTGCGGAAAGGGTGTTTGTTCTGCTGGGGATCTGAGAAACGGACTTTACAGCTTTCACTCATCGTTCGCCAGCATTTTTCCGCGTGTTCGGCCAATGGCTCTCGCTTCAAGTATTGCAAGATGTGTATGTAGGCAGGAAACGGAAAGTGGAAGAACATGAACCAGATATGTTTCTTTGTGAGTGGGGATGTTGTGATTATGGTATCGCATTCGAGCATAGTCAGGGCTTGATTGATTGCTGATTCGCGTTGGAGGGGTGTTTGTTGGGAGGGTGGTATGGAAAAGTGTTGGAAGAGGCGATAGCGAGCGAGGTGGCCGCGGGTTACCCAGAGGGTCATAAATTGGAGTGGGTTTTCTGTGTTGCAGTATTGCAGGCAGCTATCCTCGATCTTTTGTTGGAGTGTTTCCAAGGTGCCGCCGTGGTCGTTCGGGTTGGCGATGGTCTTGAGAGAAGGGTTCGTAAAGTCCAAAAAGAAGGGGCTGTGACGGACAAGATCAGCGACTTGGTAGCGCAGAATTGCTAGACTTGTTTCGGTCGGTCGGTCGTGGCTTTGTGGCAGTTTCTTCATCTCTGGCTGGAGGTCAAAGTCATTCAAATTCGCGGGAGTCTTGCAGTTCCAGGCTGGAGATAGAGTGGCTGCTCTGTAATCGCTCATCTCGCAAACACGGTTATCAAATAGCAGGAGAGCCCACCACAACCTGCGACGCATCTCGCCCTCGAGAGGACCATGTCTTGCGTTCGATGATTCATTGTCCATTCCCATACGTTGTGCCATACGTATAGTGAGCCCAAGTAGCGAAGACAAAGATCTAGGATCAGTATCAGGTCGGACGGCAACCTGGGGATGTCAGTCCAAAAAGCATACAGAGCAGTGTTTGCCAACCATACCAGATACAAGAATAAAGCTGTCAAGCAGTCGCGATCATCAGAATGTAGAAAGCCACACTTGAGTGCCGTTTGCCGGTGCTGTCAAGCTCGCAATTCAGTCGCCATCAAGTGTCAACGTCCCCTTGACACCAAATCCCAAGGGGGTGATCTTTGCGTGTCAGAACTAACATCCAGACCCCTCGAAAGT
>Ga0115848_100622_pt1 | contig 14430 bp, 15 predicted proteins | sample InSIn3gowninarea_FD_83862 | JGI IMG/M metagenome (GOLD analysis project Ga0115848, IMG submission 83862) | reverse complement strand
TTCTTCCTCTACTATGTGTTTTCATCCCAACCCATTACGATTCCACACATGGGGTAATACTCCCCTTTTCTCTAGCTCCTTCGTTACCAAAAATTACTTAATGAAAAATGGAACAAACTAGCTTCAACTTGACTTCCTTTGGTTTGAACTCGGTCAACCATATTACATAGACTCCTAAATAGATAATACAAAATATTCAAAGATTTATTACCCATAAAATACATCAAGAGCCTAATTTGATAGTTATACACCTTACTAAAACTCCCTTCACATGTGAAGTATCTTTGGATGACCTCCAACATTTTTCTATGATGATCTTGTAAATAACTCCTTAGAACATCTGAACCATACTCTCTCCAATGTTTTGGCTTGAGAGAATCCTTGAAATAAATCAAATCAAACTACATTCCTTTGAACCATTCCTCTCCAATCAAAGATGTCTCAGTGTCCTCAGCTATTGATTGAGATGAGACTGGAAAATCTAGACTTCCCACCTTTGCTTGCACACCATAAAAATACCTACCAAATTCCTTTGTCAACTGCAAATGATACCCCTAAATTTTTTGACAGAATCTCATACGCCCTACTTGTTCAAAATCCAATGTAATGTTTGGATCTGCATTGATTTTTGTGATATCCTATGGTTCAAAATGTATAATGGCTCCCCTTTTGTGTTTTTTGTCTTCTGGAGTTGACATAGTTTATCTTTTGCAACAATGAATAGTTTAAGGTTATGAACAACTTGTTTGGGCAATAATGGAGGCATTATGGTATTTAAATCTTATGAAAATGTCTTTAATATATAACCCAACAATTACACCAAGACTCGCAACTGCAAAAATACTCAAGAAAATCCTATAGGACTCGGAATTTCACAACTGAAGGCAAGAATCAAAACTAGGGATAGTCAAAGCACACAAGCCAAAAACGCATCGCTAAATAAATTTGACCTTTAAAACACCTTTGAGCATAAATTTTAAGCAAAAAAACTTTGTTTCAATCTTAAGACCGAGGCACCAATTTCATGTAAAGACTCACCCAAAAAAAAGGTGAAATTAGAGCGAGAAAAGAGGAGTATTACCCCATGTGTGGAATCGTAATGGGTTGGGATGAAAACACATAGTAGAGGAAGAAAAAATGCAGTGAATTCTAGAATAGAAGCTATAGTAATTTTATCCTTTTTGTAGGTTTTTAATGGTCTATGCTAGCTTTTAAATGCAATTTTAGAATTCTTTCAAGACTGAGGGACAAATATAGAGCTAAATTTTCACATGTGAGATAATTTTGATCATCAGCATGTGAGAATTTGAACATTGTGTGAACTTGCAACACCCCTGCCTCCCTTTCACAATGAATGAAATGAGCACCCTAAGATTTTTTATGCATATGATGAAGAGATTACTGATAAGGGATAAAGAGGTAGGTTCAATCGATCACCTGGAATGGCCTAGAGCAGGAATGTTAATCGTGGTTTATAAAGAACATCATGAATTCACAATGCTTTTTTGAAAATGAAATGCATTGGAAAAAGACAGGGTTGTCCTTCTAACCTTTATCCCTTGCCGAGATCATAAGTTGTCATTTTGAAATGATATCCAAATTGATATCAACGAGCCTCAAATTTGTGTCAAGATCATTTCATGATGTATTTTGATGTATACATTATCTCTAAACTTAGGTGACCTACTAACTATGACTTAGCATGAGACCAACCAATTCACAATAACCAAGGGTTTGTAAAACATGTTTTTTGTACCCTTTTCCAAGTCACCAATGACTTTCCATGATTTCCCTTTGTAAGGAAAAACATGATTTTTGACATTGGACTCTTAACAAAATAAAAATCTTTACATGGTACCTAATCTAAACCTATGTACCTATTTAAATGATAATAGTTAGGTGATCATGACTAATATTTACAATTTTGACCTTAGATACATAATGATACTAACAAGACCAAGATCCTAGACATAAGACACTAACAACTTCCACAATCATAATATTTTAACCAAGTTGACATCAAGGACATGTTTTTAAAGTAGGTTGCCATCAAGGACAACACATCAGCCATAATTCCAACACTAGTGACTCAAATAATATTTTTTGAGTTGTCCAGTCCAACCTTTATCAATTAATTATCCAACATACCTATAATTTCCCCAAATTTTTCAGTTACTTAGCGTCTTCCCTTGTTCCATAGAGGAATTTTGTTATGTATTCTTTAGGGGATAAAATTTTTGAGGTCACCTCAGAGCTAATACACAAAGCTTTTAATTTTCCTACAATCAAGAATCCCAAAAGCTTTTCAGATGAGTCCTTAATCCTCACTTACAAACATATTTCTAAGGAGAATAAGGAAGGCCTATTCAAACTCATTCTGCCACCAAACTCCCAATTTCCTCCACCTACAATGAATTATCAAACAACTTTATTTTCTGAAGATACACAACATGTCTTAGTTCAAATTTGGTCTCTGTTGGGAGAATATGATACTAGGATAGTAAGTGAACAAGCCCTAGGTTTCTGAGTTTGATGTTTATACCAGATATTGTTTTGGATATCACTTCTTACCTAGCTAAGTCTATCATTTTTAAATTTCAAAACTATCATGTTTATGGTTATTTTAGATATCCCCCTATTCTAGTCTATATGTTATTATATGTACATGCTAATAAGTTTGGCCATTTAGGTTTGAATATGTGGGATTCAAAGAATCAATTGAAATTTTTGATTGAATGGACTAGTGTTGTTAGGAAGACGGAAAATAATAAGGTATTTTCATATTAATTGTCATCATTCATGGCAATTGTATATACTATTTTTAATAGCGGGCAACCTCTAAGGATTTTCCTAAAGAAAAAGAGTTATTGCAGCTTAGGAAGGACACCATAGTGGAGGAATGGTATATTTTTTTAATATTTCACTGAGATAAGATTGTATGGGGTTGAAGTACCGCTAAATCATTTTCCAATATTTTTCCTTACATGGATATTTTATCTTGAATTTGTAAGGAAGATTTTAAATTTTGACCAAGTTCATTTTGTTCCTGCATGCAAAGGGTATATTTTTAAGTTAGAAAGAATTGTTGGGCCATTCATCATGAATAGAAGACAATCCCTCCTGCAAGTTGAAGAAATTATGGAAGAGTTTGGCTTTGATCAAGGAGAGAAGTGGAAATATGATCCTTATCATATAATTTCAAATAAAAGAGGGGAAATTAGTTATGCACCTTATATTCATGAAAGCAATCCAAAACTTGAGAAAATGGAAAGTCAAGAAACATGGTCAGGTATCAAAATGCAACAAATAATATATGTTCAAACCCCTATAGTGAGAGAGAAGATCTTGAAGAGAAATACCTAAAAATATTGATGTTGAGATAGAATAATCACATTTTCAAAAGAGAACAAAGTTTCAAAGACAAGAAGAAGTAGAGGTACAAGTTAAATTAACAGAGGGTCCCTCAAATCAACCAGGTTTTCAAATACAGTTCTGAAACCCAAAGTGCTCTACCTCCTCCTTAGTTTCCACTAATTTGGCAACATTCTTAATTGAAGAAAATACCTCCACCACATAAGTTTTACAGATAAATTATGAACATATTGAAGAAATAAGGCATAAGGTGAGAAGCAACATGGAAACTCAGCTAGCAGCACAAGCAACACCAACTTATCAAACAATACTACTCTTTGTTATGGATTTAGAAAGGAACGCATTAAAATTATCCCTCATCCATCTAGTTTTTCAGTCTCTTCCTTCAGGAACTAATTTTAAAACATTAGATAAATCCATAAATGTAGTTGACATCCCACTACTTGACAAAATCAATTTTCATGGACAAGCAAGGGAAATTCTCTATAGTGACCTAAGAAAAATCTATTTGATAGTAACTAAAGTAGAAAAGATTTTAGATAAAGTATAAAATCATCTGAAGCAAGAAAATGCAAATTCTAGAGCACTGCATATTCAAAATGAGGACTATAAGAGGCTAATTATTAAATTGGGAATAGATCCAAAAAACATAGAAGTTATCAAAACCATGTTTCAAAAAACAAAATCTGAGATGAATTCCTTAAGGAAGAAGTTGAAAATGTCTAGGATTAAGCACGCTCAAACAATTGAACTAGCTTAGGTTGAGAAAGAGAAGGAAGTGTTGATGAGAGAGTTAGTGGATAAAAAAAGAGAAATTGTCATTTTTCAAGAACAAGTGCAGGGCTTACAACAATGAATCAAAAGACATGTTTGCACTATTTTGGTCCCAGTTGAATCAAATGGCCCCTTAGAGAAGATTACAAAAGTTATGGCAGAACTTAGAATTTCAGAGGTTGAACTTAAGAAAATGCAGGACAACCTAACTCACGTAAAGGAACAACTTGATATCAAAGAGGGGAAGCTAAATAAATCAAATCAAAACAATGATCAATTGACTACCAATAAAAGGGTATCACAAGATGATATCAAGGAGTTCAAAAAAAAATTGAAGGGAAATATCTCTCTAATTGAAGCTAGACAAATTGTTTGGGATGATATCATCCAAGAGGTCTATTCTATATGGGATTATATTCATATAATTTCTCAACAAAATATTATCATGAATGGGTCTAAATTAAGAATTGATGCATGCAAAAAAAATGTACAGAAAGAAGCAATGGAGGCTAAAAATATGATCAAATATTTAAATGGAAAATATTCAACTGAACTAAGGGCATTAGATATCACAGACAAAGATGGAGCAATTATGGAAATCAATAAAATGAATGAGAAAAATGCACTTCATATTCAGGATGAGAACAGATTAAAGTAGGTTCAAAAGTCAGTATTTGTGTTTGATTCCAAGTGTGAGAAAAGGACTAGAGTTGGTCGACCTAGTTGTTGGGACCAACAAGAAAATATTATTTCTTGGGAACTATATTAAAAGGAACTAGTTGCTACTAAAAGCAGAGAAAATACAACACATGAAAATAATACAATTATAAATTGAAGGGTTATAGTGAATTATTTGGAGAGGGACTTCGAAATTCTTTGGCTAATAAATAAATTATTTAAGCTCCTATATGAACCACTAGTGTAAGTGCAGCCGAATTGGGAGCACGGGAGAGCAGAAGCAACTAGGGTTGCAATAGCGACCAATGTTCGATTCTAATGGAGAGTAGTAGGGGAGGGAGCACGACTCCCTCCTACAAAGACGCAGTAGCCAACAGAAGAAAATCACCAACTGGAAGTAGTAAAGGCTGCATGAATGACAAAAACATGGATAATGAAAAGGAAACAGATGGGACCAAAACAAAAGAAAATAGTAGCACAAAGGACAAAGAGGAAGAAGACAAAAGTCTAGGTTCAAAAGACAAAAAACAAAAAGGACCTTGCCAACTAAAAGCAGAAATCACTCCTCGAGTAACATTAAATGATCCTGCACTGCAAGAGCACAGGGAGCATATGGGAACCAATGCCATTCTCTGTAAATTTATGGGACTATAGCCCACTAAAAAGGCTTTGCAGACATGGATCATGTATCATTGGAAGCCCAAAGGAGGCATTGACCTACATCTTGGGTCGAAAGGATTCTTCACAGTAGTGTTCTCTAACATCGAAGACAAAGACAGAATATTCGAAGGAGGACCCTATTTTTTTCCTACAGTGGGTCTCTACATGAGACCTTGGAAAATGAACTTTGTCCTAGAGAGTGAGACTTTCTCTTCAGTTCCTATGTGGGTGAGGCTCTACTCTCTACTGCTTGATTATTGGCAAACTAAATCGTTGACGGCCATTGGAAATAAACTAGGACGCTATGTCAAAGCTTTTGAAGCCACAAGAAGGGGAAAATATACCTCCTTTGCCAGGATATGTGTGGAAATGGATCTATCAGGAGCACTTCCGGATGAATTTATCCTGGAAGTTTTTGATGAGGAGTAGGTGCAGACAGTAGACTACGAACATATCCCTTTCAGATGCCGAAGATGCCATGAACATGGGCATTTGTTAAGAGACTACCCTCTCAGCAAAGAAGATAACAAAGAAAAATGTAATACAACGAAGTGTTAGAGTCGGTCTGGTCATCCCTCTGTCAGACATCATTTATCTTATTGCATTTCATTTTTAGGTGTCTCATTCAGCTCGATCATCTGCATTCCACTAGGAGCATGCTATAGTTTGATGGAAGGGTCTTGTCACTCATTCCCCTTGTTAACACTCAGGTTTTTCCCTTTGACTCCTAAGGGAATACGGCCGAGGTAACCACAAACCAATCTTTGGATTCCAAGTCCTAGCCTACCTGCAATCAGAGAGGGCTCTCTCTTTATGATTTAGCTTTGTTTTATAGAATCTTAGGCTAGCTATGAAGTACTAAATTTTGTTTGAAGTTTGGTTGTATGATATTTTCTAACAGAGAGGCATGCAATGTTCAAAGTGTTTCATTCCATTGGGCAATTGGAGTCCATGATTGAAGGTTTCTTAGAGTATATGATGAAGATAGTGTTGTTGCAGAGCCAGATAGGTATTCATGAAACAAACATTCGATTTAGGGAAAAGAAACAGTATGAATTCAGACAATGAAAGACAATTAAGATTCTTTCACCATGCTGATGATAAAAGAACTGAATACTATTCAGGAGCAAATTTGAATTCCTGGACAGATTTCACCATGAAAAGTCAACTTAAATGTGAGCACTAAAGAATTCCACATTCATAACTAATTCTGAAGAAAACATAATTAACAACAAAGATTGAGCTTAGGGTGTCTGAATGGACAAATCCTGAACTATTCTTTTTCCTTACTGCTAAGAGCATCAAACTTAGAGCATAGAAGGGTTTTGTAAACAAAGAAAACATGAAACACGGTTCAGAAACAAGAAAAACATGAAACACAGTTCAGAAAACTTATTGCATTATGAAATAACACAGGAATCCTGCAGCAGCCACCAGTCTCATCACAACATGTCCAAGCCAAGCCAAATTTGGAAAACCATCATCTTCTTGTATTCAACTCTGAGAATATACAGCGGAGCTCTCCAGAATGAAATCAACAACAACCCCAAATAAGTTATGCGGGGGCGTATATATACAAAATTGTTTTATAAAATTTCACAAAGATGAGTCATTCATTAATAACTTTCTTTACCAACTCTCAAAAAATAGTAGATACAATAGTTATTGCTACTTTAAATAGATAAACAACAGCTATTCACTTCCGTCAGAGATCTTTTGACTTTTAGATCCAACTGGGCCAGCTGAGCGCTTTGCATCGATTTTGAGGAATTTCGTCTTTTGCTGCCTTGTCACGGTGCAGCTGCTTTAGCCTCATCATCTGCATTTGTGGGTCCTGCTTAGTCACCAATTTTGTTGCTGAGTTGGCCTTTTTATTACTTCTCTAGTCAGAGTAACTATATCAATATTCTAAAAAGGCCGGTTTATAATTGATACACAGAAACCTGATAAATAAACCTGTTTTCTCACAGCAAAGTTTGTATCATGCCCATCCACCATTCTTGTGTAAGCAATTGGTGCCTCTGAATTTTGACTAAAGTTTCATCTACCTCAGTGTATTTGTAGTAGTTTGGGGGCACTTCAAAAAGATGTTTGATCTTATGCTCAATAAAAAACAAATTCTCCAGCTTGTCATAGAGACTCTGCCCAGATGGAGGCCCTGTTTCCTTTGGGGTGCTTGATGATGCAGTGATTTGGTTTGTGGCATAGTTATTGACCCTTTTGGCATAATTCTCATGAGATAGCAGCTTTCCTGCACTGGTCACCAAACTTGGAAGCCCTCTGCTGTGTAATGCTGTGATTTTAGTGACAAATTCATTCACTTCTGCCTGCATTTCCTGGCATTTCCTATCCAATGCCTGCACATAACTTCTCAAGGTCAATACTCTCTTTATCAGTAAGATGGTATCAGTCCTATTTCTGATACCCATTTCTACTAGTTGAGTGCTTGTACGATTGTTGAGAACCTGAATCATTCTATTTTCTATTTCAGGCATGTTTCCCAAAGATGCCCTAGCCTTCATATTCTCAAATTGAGCCACTTTTATAAGTTCTATCTGATCATGAATGGCCTCAATGGACTGCCACTGATATGTAATGGATTGGCCAATTTTGGCCCACAGAATCTTTTTGACTTCACTTATAGTCTTGTCTAGAGTTAACTCTTTTTCTAACTCTTTTATTCTTTTTTCAAGAGCTCTTATTTCTCTTATTCTTTCAGCTACATTCTGCTTGGATTTATCATATTTCTCCTCAAGCTTGGCTAACTTTTCTTTAGTTTCTTTCAGTTCTGCCATCTGTACTTCTAGAGCCTCCAGCTCTTTCATCATATTCTGCATACTGAGGCTGGGTGCCTGCTCTGGTGCTGCTTCCTGTGCTGTCACTTCAGGTGCTGGTGCTGAGCCTGAAGGGCCTGCTTCTGATGTCTGTTCAGTAGCAGGAGTTGTTGGAGTTATTACTTGAGGAGCATCCTCACTTGCTATGGCTTCTTGTGGTGGTTGAGGGGCTTGTTCTCCCTGTTTTTGCTTTAAGGTTGCTTCCAAGACACCCTCTGTTTCTACCAACCTTTTGTGTAATGTCAAAAGTAGGGCTACCACATCCTAATCTTTCTTTTGCTAGGCAACACCTTCAGTCTAAGGGTGAAGGGTTGGTGGTAACTTGATCTACTTCCTCAAAGTTGCAATGTCCTCATCCTTTTTCTTCATCAATGCATGCACCCCCTTAGGGTCATTTGGATCATGTCCCAGTTCTATTATAATTTCTTCCAAGGACTTGATTCTGTTTTCCTTGGCCTGAGATGAGGCCTTCTCTAATTCCAATTGAGCAGCAGTGTTGTGTAGAGAGTTTTGCAATCTATGTGCCAATAGAGTTTTGTCAGCCAATGTGGAATAGACCATCTCCCCTGTTTGTTTATGTAGCTCAATTTGATCCATGGGGTGGATGTCTTTGGAAAACACCTCTAAGTTAGTCCTGATGTAGTCAACAGCTGACTGAGGCTATTGTATGGTAGGTCTAAAATGACTAAGAGTCATTTTTCCTTCTGAGATATCATAGGCTGCCATGAGCCTGTGTTGATTTGTTGGTGCCATCCTGAGAAGCTGGTTGTAGAGCCGGTATCTGACCGGCTCATTTCTTGCTTTTATATCCATGAACTGTTTTTTGATACTTGATTCTACTCTGATTTGCTGTCCTGAGGAGCTAACCTCTCCCCCTTTCTACCTCTCTTGCTCCTGCTGGAAGGAGATGGTTGATGCCTCTATACTAGGAGGATCCATGCCCATAGTTTTCCTTTCAGGCATTTCCTCCTCAGAGAAAGGATTAAGTCTTTGTCTTTTCTCACCTGGCTGATCTGTTGAAGCAGTAAGAGGAGTCTTCTCTTTTCTATCTCTTTTTCTCATTCTTTCTTCATTTGCAGGTGTCTGTAAAACTGTGGTTTCAACTGTTTCTTCCTGCATTAGAGGGATTTGCTCTTGAGTTTGCTGCTCTATGGAGGTGCCTCAGCCATTTCTTCTTGCTGGCCTAAATTGAGAAGTGGCTCCTCTTGGTGTATCTCTTTTCCTTTGGTTGTAGTTGATGATTGACCAGCTGCTTGGGCAGATTGCTGGGGAATAGTGGAAGATGAAGCAGCTACTCCAAGATGCCTAGGAGCTGGGGAAGAAACCTGTCCAAAATATTCCAAGTCAACTGCCTTTTATAATCTCTTTACTGCTTTTTGTGCTAATTCTTCCTCAGAAAAATCTTCCACTAATGTGCCTTCTATCCACTCTAGTTGATTAGCATATTTTTCAATTTGAGGAATGTTAAAGTGGTCATAGCTGGCAAGCCTGTATTTAATTCTCCTAAGGCTAATGAAATGATTGGGATCATAAGGTGCCCAATAGAAACTTGTTTGTAGCTGGAAGCTCTTTAGGATCTTGTCTGCCTCTTCCCAAGCTTCTTCCCTTTTGTTGAAAATGAATGGACCTAGTTGGTGCTTGATTTTCAGCTGTGCCTTCTTGTTTTTGCTGTGAAAGTGGACCATGTCTGCATTGCCAAACTGTCGAAAGTATTCTAAGGCAAAAAGTCTCATAGGGACATACTTTGGCAGCCTATATGGGGCAAGCTCATAGCCATACACTCTGATTATTGTATGGTTTTGGTAGAAGTACCAATCTCCAATGCTATAATTATTTGAGAGCTGTAGGATCTTTTGCATTTCATCTGTGACCCTAGAAGGAGGAGAACTCAACAGCAAGGACAAGGTTGGATGGATGAATAGGTCAATGAACTCACAATAACTATATGGGGAGTGAAAAATGTGGTGAAAAACTGGTGTCCAGAATATCACTGATCTTCTGTTTCCTTTTGCATCTAGCTTCTTGAGGAAAATAGGGAAGCTATTAGGCTGATTGTATAATATCAAATGATATATGAATGAGGTATACTTGAATACCCTCTCTCTCTCCAAATTCATGAATTGCTCATGAATCCTATCAGCAACGAATGTGGCATAATCATAATGAACAGTAGGAGACCTTCCTGGGGTAAACATGGACAGCATGACTAAGATTGTTTCATCCACATACTCACTGGTATTGTAGCCCAGGATGTAGGAAATCATGTTTACCAGGACCTTGCCTATGTCATTGAACCATACATGTAGAAATGGAGGAGGCCTCTAAGGTTGAGAATCTGGTTGCATGAACAATTGTGCAATTCTTGTGGTTTGTGCATTGGAAAGCTTGGCACCTTGATCTACCAAATGTTGCATAGAAAGAGGAATCAATGGCTTTGCTGACTGAAAATGAAGCATTTGATTGATGGCTTCAGGGGTAATACGGAATAAAACAGAGCTTGAAGGACTCAAGGCAGCCCTTTGATTAGGATCATATTTTGAACAGCATTGGTGAATCAAATCAGGGAAAACATTCACCTGAGGGAGATAGTAAATTGGTAGGTGGGACTCCCAGATTCTCAAGATATCAGTCCCATTTCTATGTCTTGCGCTTATCTCTGTTATGACTGGAATATGGTATCTGCTGGACAACTCAATCACTTCCACCATTTGGTAATCTCTGTCAGCAAGGGGCAACCATTATAGGCTCTTATGTGGAGCATTCAAGGGTGCAATATTCAAAGCTATAGGGGTCTCCATTACTTAATTGTCCTTTTGAGCTGAATTGTGCTTGAATTTTGAACAAAGGTAACACTGAGCAGTGAATTTTGATGGATAAAGTAATTTGCAGAGAGAAAAAAGATAAATTGGGTGAAACAGAGGTAAAATACTGCTAAAAGAGGTGAAAAGGATGAGTTATAATGCAGTGGTCTGCCTTGCAAAGTGAGAAATGCTTGACAAAGGGTCTGAGCTAGAAATGGTGCAGTGAGTATGGGAATTGAACGGATTTAGACCCTGGACCCCCTCTAATGGACCTTAGTTTGATTTTGCAGTTAGAAGGTCTCAGAACACAGGGAAATTGACTGGTTATTTTGAATTTTTTACAGTGGAAGACTGGAAACCAGGTTGCGCAGAGGAAATGGTAAATACCTGGTAATTACGTGGCCTGGGGGTGCTGACAGTGGTGAATCCGCAGTGGCAGCAGCTCAGGGTTCGAATTCTGGAGGTTGGCGGAAAACGACGTAAAATGGCATGCAGGTGGTAAAATGCTCGTCCAATGAAACAATGAGAAAAAACGTGATTTTGCGCAAAATATGGAAAAAATGCGATTTTTGGCGCCTTTTTTATGGATGACATCAGCATGACATCATTAGTCAGGTCCGGGTATGGCGGGATGACATGGCGACGTGTGACTGGGCTGACGTGGATGAGAGATGTGGCGGCCATGTCGGATTGACGGCTAAATGGGAGTTGACGTGACTGTTGACATAATGCTGACGTGACGATGACATGGGCGGGAAAGGAAAGGTGGTAAGCGGTTTTATCGGACCGCTTTTGGTACGGGTCCGGTATCTGTCAGAGGTCGCCCGCTACAATTAGAAACAGACACGCGTCCCAGTGAAAATGTCAGCCGACTGACAATTTCGGACGCTAACGGACAGACGGCGGAGGGGTTCCGAAATCGCCGAGGACCGTCAGATGGGAGGGCCCGGATCCGACGGTGGACGGAAGACGAAACCGCCAGCACGATTACGGCGGGACCCGGCCAATTTTTAATTATTTTCTCTTTTTTTGATGAAATGCACTGAGACATAAAAACATTAGATAAATGGCTATAGTGGGTTTTGCGAAAATTTACAAAACAAACGGGAAAAACATGAATTTACAGTTTGTAAGGTGGGTAAGGGTTATTAAATCAACCAGGTGTTAATTTAATTCCCGATTACAGTATGAACAGGTATTTACATGAGAGTTCGACTTCATTACACTTCCCAACTTTCAGACATATGGCTAAATTGCCCAAGGGGAGGATATATATATATTTTTGGGATTTTTGCATAAAAATGCTATAATAGTAGGGGAAAGGAAAAAGTTAGGGAGCTATATAGTAAGATTAGAAGTTAATATGGATTTAAAATGTGAAAGAGGAACTGAGAGCTAAGTTTAAGGAGTAAACTTAGGTTTAGACGCAGATGAGAGTGAGGAATGATTTTGCGCAAGAAATGTGGCTTTCTTGTGTAATGGGAACCAACACCTTGGCTTGATGTTACTATAAACATAAAGTGATGTTAGGACTTGATGAGGAGATCCCAATAGTCCATTGAGGGGATGTTAGAAAGAAGTTTTTTGGGGAATGATGGGGAAGTTAGACATGCTTCCATGTTTTGTTATCAAAATGCTAAGTAGATATCTCTGTTCTTGCCAATATATGCTTTCTTTGTCAAGGCCAGCAATATGAAGGAAATCAAGCTTCTGCAACCCCTGTCTACCTACCCATCTTAGTACCTAGCATTTTTTATTACTTCAAGGAGGGTGCACTTAGACTTGCAAACCCTCAATTGCTCTTTTCTTTTTCTTATTCAAATGACTTTCTATCTAAAACTACCCTTATTACTTCCAAGGGCCCAGATTAAGCAGTTGGGCACCTTTATTCTCTACCTAACTACTAATCTGCCAAGATTAAACTATTTGGATAGATTCTCTTTCTCTATTCTACAACATCAATTTAAACATGGCATGATCCAGATTAAACTGTTGGATCACCCATCAACAAGTAGGACATCATCAAAGTTATGTACAGACATGTTCTTTCACACAAATATGGGACCTTTGCATCATCAAAGTAGAACATATTTGGAATTTCCCCTGTCAATCATGAAACATGAAACCTATTGGTATAGGAGGCTAACACCCCTCATGTTATCTACCTGCTGGCTCTTCATTTAAAAAAATATATAGTCTTTTCATCAAAGTTGCAAAAGTTGTCTTTAGGATTTTAGTGTCAAATAGGTCTAGGATTTCTAGGGTTTTGTCAATAAATGCTTCAGAGTGTCCGATAATCACCAGCAGGCCATGAGGACATTCTATCGCCAATAAATTTTGTTAATAAGTATCCGAAAATGTGTTTTTCCTCAAAACTTTGTTTTGAGGAAAAAACAGAGTATTTAGCTTTATTTGTATAAAATCATGTAAATTTTGTTCTCTTCATTGTAAATTCCTTCACTTGCACCCTAGTTCCTTTCCTTAGCCTAAGAAGCTCCAACACCTGCAAAGACAAGCCAATCTCAGGTCATTTCGCTCATTGCAAAGTGAAAAAGCAGTGAAAAAGTCCAAAACAGAGGTTGAAATAAAAGTTATTTGCAAAACATTATAAAAATGGGTTTTGGGCAAAATTAATTTCAAAAGCCAATGTATAAAGCATGTCTCCAAGTTTTGAAAGTTCATTTGCATGCCAAGAACAAAGAGGAGGCAACTCAAAGTAATTTTTGTGCACAAGTGAGAAATTGGGTGAAATTGGAAGAAAATTGGCCAGTGCGGCACACTAGGAGTGAACACATAGTGCAATTTTTCATGGGCGCGACGCAATGGGAAGGCGCGGCGCATTGGGTGAGCTGCGCGACGCACACAGCAAAAGGCATGAAACTATTAAGAATCATTCCAAATTGCCATTAACTTGCACGGATTTGCCAGGTAGAGCCTCCATATCTATGATTTATCTAATTTTGTGCTAGACTATGGTGGTTTATGGATGATAATGATTAAACAAAAACATCAAACCCTACCTCTTAAATTACCTCAAGCAAACTTGTTGTTAGGGTTTCAAAATTACTGTTTGGGCACCAAAATTCACTTCCTCATCCCATTGGTCCCTTGTTTTCATCATTTCCTAAATTTCCCTATCCCCCTAAGCTCATTAATTCCTTCTCCCAAATTCCCTTTCCCAAATTCCCAAACCTTAACCCTATGCAAAAACTCCTAGCCCTATACATAAATTCTCAAACTCTCCCATATTTCCCTAATTACTTTTATCCCAACAGTCCCTAATCCCTCACTAAATTACAGGCCTGCCCTTT
>Ga0115848_100621_pt1 | contig 14449 bp, 13 predicted proteins | sample InSIn3gowninarea_FD_83862 | JGI IMG/M metagenome (GOLD analysis project Ga0115848, IMG submission 83862) | reverse complement strand
AAGGAAGGAGAAAAGTGTTTAGAGTAATAGTGCCTTTTCGATGATAATTAAATATATGTTTTTCGGAATTCGATGCCTGTATTCTTTAATCTTTGCTTGTGCACGCAATCTCATAGCGGAGAAATGCGTTGATATGCTGCTGAGGTATGTCCATTATGTACAACCCGGACAAAGCCAGAGGGAGAGAAAAAAGCAAGAGCGAAACGGAGGATCCGTTGATGATAAGAAGCAGCAGCAGCAGCAGCAGCAGCAGCGAGAAAAAAAGGTACTCCAATCCAAATATGCAACAAAGACCAGCTCCTTGCGGGTTAGAACGCCATGCCGAAATGAAAAAGAAGACCCAAACAAGACGCTTGATGGGGGAAGAAAGCAAAAAACAGAGAGTGATGGGCGCTTTTTGCTCTTCCTAGGGAATGATAGGCGTGTGATGTGAAAACAGGACGAACGGGAAAAGATACAAGGGGGGTGTGGCGTGCGCGTATAAACAGATCAAAAAACTCCATCCCAGTGGCCTGGACACCTTCTAAGTTGTCGAAACAGATGCATTAGTCATTCATCCACTCTCTCATCCAGTCAAGCTCAATTGTTCTCGCCGATCTCGGATTTTACAGGATGGGACAGAGATGGCAACAGGCACATGCGGCCTGTGCCAGACTCTTCATCCCTAGTACCGCCATGCTTGTTCTCGCGGAGACCGAGCCAGCGGCGCCAAAGAGCACCACTAAATCCGGAGTTGTAGTAGAACGAGCTGCCAATGAAGTTGTGCTCACCCCATCCGAAAGGACTGTCGACATCAATTCTAGGACGGTTGAACATTCTGTCCATGTACTCAAGATCCCAATCACGGTCGAAGTAGACGGGGTGTGGTGCATAAACAGACTTGAGACCATGTTGCAGGGCACATGAGGCAGGCCACATCTCTGGGAACATGGTGTGACGGTACTTCCAGGTCTCCTCGTGCATGATGTCCATCAGACGCTTCGAAAGACGGGAGACAGTGATGATGGCGCAACGGCGAGGAGGAGGGGGCATTTGCAGGTTGTAACCAGTGGCATCGAGACGGAAGACCCAGTTGGTCTTGCTAGGATCGAAGATGGGATTGAAAGTGATGAGATCAGCTTCTTCGCCAACTCCCCACTTAAATTCGTCCTTGTCGTAAGGCATGGGAGGAGTGGTATCGGAAGGAGAGGGGACAAGACCGTCGTGCTGGAAAGCAGGAGGACCCCAGATAGGAGTCTTGCCGTTCTCACGAGTCTCGCGTTCAACCATGTCTGTGAAGTTTTGGTAGGTGCCATGAAGCTCGGGCATCCAAAATCTCTCAGCTCTTTCCCACATACCCTTGCGAGGCTGCTTGCGAGCCCAATCACCAATAGCAGTGTTGAATTCGTAGTAGTGTCCGTTATAGCGAAGATCCATTTCCCAGTTCCAGTAGTAATCGTAGTTGGGGTATTGTTGACCGAACCATTGGAGGGCGAAATGAGCAGAACGATAAACACCGTGCACACTCTGCTGGGAAGGGTTCTCGAAGGGCTCTGCGAAAGGAGGAGGGTAGTAGTTGAGCAACTGAGACTCTGACCAGAGAACGGTCATGTTCCAAAACTCCTTGGGCATGTTCTTTTCAATGACCTTCTGGTACACGCTCTTATCGGCCCAGATGGGAAGAGTCTCGTCCTTGACGTGGAGGAGGAAGTAGACATCGTACTCACCACCCGACTTGAGCGAGAGCTCAGCGATCATGGCGCGAAGAGAGTAGAGCTGGTTGTAGTTGAAGTTGTAGCCGGTCCAGATGCGGAGGATGTAGGCGTGACGAGCAACCTTGCGGTGAGCGTCCTTGTTTTCGAAACGGGCCTTGTTCTTGTCGTGACACTTTTTCATAGCCTTGCCCCAGTTGACATTGGAATAGTCGACTGTGCCCATCTTGTTGAACAGTTTGTCCGCTCCGACATTTTCAGAGTCAAGGCCAGGACCAAGACCACCAGCGGTAGCATTGTAACCATATCCGTAGGGACCAAGTCTGCCGAATCTGTCATAGCAGACATCATCTCTGATTCCGAGCTCCTTGTGGGTGCCAAAGAATGGAGCAGTCATGTTTCTGGGAAGACCAGGGTAGACGTAAACATCAGGAACCTCAACCTTGTCCTCGTCGTCCATGTAACAAGTCTCGACCTTTCCATGCTTTTGTGTGTATTCATACGAGGTGTAGTCGGGGTAGGGGTTCAGCTTAATGGGCTCGAAAGCGGGCTGTTTGGCGAAGTTGCGGGCTTCATTCTTGTCGACGAAGCCTTCGGGGACGGACTTGTTGTAGCGGTTTTCCGGGACCCACTCTTTGGCAGGAGTCAAGGTACGGATACCGTTGTAGAAACCTCTCAGCCTGTTCAATGCATTGTCAGTGCTCGCACTCATGTCGTGACTTCTGATCGACTTACGGAATGTATTCTTCCCAGGGATAACCCGCAGGTTTCGTTTCCGGGTCTGGGTTCGCAGGCTCCGGGGGATGGTGGAATCTGTGATGGCGACTTCCGAGAAGCATCAACAGCACGAAAAGCGATGTCAAGCCCCAGAGGAGGATGCGCAGCGGAGACCATCTGACTGAACGCATGGCCTCTCCAGCGCGTCTTGGTGACGGCCATCGCACTCTCTTGAGAGGTTGCAATGTGAAGGGCGAAGTGTTGCGGCTGTCGGAGGGCAGCTCCTGGTACGAAAAGTTGCCGTGGAATAGCCTAAGCGGGTTCAGATGGCGCAGACGCGCACCGCTTTGTTGCTGTGGTTGCATGCTAGGCAGTCCTTCGCCAGCATCACTGGAGAGGCTACTCTCCGACTTGCGTTCTTTGTAGTCTTCCAGATTGGCGGTGTTTGCGAAAAAATACAAGAGCAGCGAGCGACGAGAGTTGGATCAAAGAGCCAAGGTATGCAGACGCGGAAGCCGAGACCAGCCGTTGTGCGGTAGCCGAGTGTACCGGGGAGGTTGGGACAAGTATAAGTAGACGGCGAGACTAAGGTTGGTATTGGCTGGCTGAGGAAGCAATTGCGGTATAGAGGGAAAGGGGGATGATTGGTCGAGGGGATGCAGAGGAGAGAGGAGATGGACAAAGTCAGAGGAGGAAGAGGAAGTCTTGTGGAATAATTTCCAGACAGCGTCCAGAAGGGCTTTGGGGGAGCGAGCAGTGAACAAGGAGAAACGGGCCGCTTCCAAGATCAAACACTACGTGCAAGTGGAACAGCGATGATTGAAGGCTCGAACGGCGGCGAGGTCCGTGTGCCTTTAACAAGTCCAAAGTCTCCCAACAGCTGCCGACGATCGCTGTGATTGGACAAGGAAGCCAAAGCGAACACTCTTCCACTCTTCGCTGTTATCGTCTCTGCCACACGCCTGTCTATTGTTTCAGTCCGGAGATAGCTGGGCAAGAGTTTATGATTTTCTGTTGAGCGCACGCTTGTTTGCTTGGAATTGCCTTGGGCCTGGAGAGGCGTCGTTGGACTTTTAGTTGCAAGAAGAATCGTCTTGTGTCGCTCTGCCCGCGGAAAGCAATGTCGCATTACGCAGCCCCCGGCCTGTGAATCTGGAGATCTCGCTGCGTCCTGCATGGCCGATGCGCCACACCCTTTTACTCTGACTCTCCGTGCTCTCCCACGCTCTTCCAATTCAGGCTCTTTTCGTCATGCATCCACCACACTCCGGGGACGAAGCCCTGCTTTCCTGTCATCTTGACTGCACTACGAGCTCTCCATATTGCACCTGTCCTGCACGACTGCCGAATGCTCCGCCAACTTTCCGTCTGCGGTGTGCTTGCGCTTGATATTGTTGCGCCGTACGACCAAAACATGGCAGCAGACTGCTTGTTTTGATCGTCGTGTGGGCCGCTGAAAACTCGCAAGCATCGTGAAACATGTCCATTTCGAATCCCTATGCACATCAGACACATCTCCAGATAATCTGAACCCATCAGCACTGCCATTCTGCAGAACGCGCAATCCCTTCTGCTGCCATCCGTCTTTTGTCAATTCCATCTCATCTAAACACAAGCTCCCGGTCCTCCGGTTGAGTGTGAGGCTCATGCATGAAACTGGGCGACGCTACACAGAGTCTCGCTGTCATCTTCTGTCTTGGCTGCCGCCAGAACCATCCAACCCTTATCACCTTCTTGATGCGATTCTTCCATCATGACCGGCTCCGTAAAAGCCGTCTACCAACTTGCAAGCCATGTCTCTCCACAAGCGAAAGAAGCATCTTCCATGCTGCATGTATCCTGCACTGTACGCGCAATTCAACGGGGATCTACCACTCAGACGACCTTATATTATCAACCTCACCCCTGTGTTTTCCGAAAGATCTGAGATGAGCAGGAATCACCATCCTTGTGGTGTGCAGAGCCAAGCTCAAGTCCTACAATGATGCCTTGTCATACAACACGAGCCGAGGGAGCCTCATTCTTGACATCTTCGCAAAGCGAAGAAGTCCGGCCATGGCTTGCTACCGCCCACGAAAGTGGTGCACGTCGTTCATCGACGTCTGACTAAATCAATGAACACCTGCCAGAACCCGCACATCACTTTGACTTCGGTATGGAAGCGCGTCTGTCCAACATCTTGCAAGAGGTGGGTTTGCAACCTTGTGTCTGTCAAGCCGCTCTCGCGCAACACTTGCATCAAACAATAGACCAATCGATAAATCGCCTATTTTTGGCTGGTCACATTTTAGCTATTGGATGCAAGAACGCCTCCAACACAACCTCCAATCATGAGTCCACATGCCCTGATAAGTTCACTTCATCTATCTGACCTCCTCTTGACATTGTTATCACCAACCTCACCTCTCTTTCGAAAGGCGACATCAGGATTCAGGATGCGCGCACGCTTCAAATTACCCCTCCCACATTTGCAAAGCGCAGCTTGGAAGAAGCCTCGGTGTGTTCCCAGCAACCTCGATCACAACTCCAGCCGTCTCTCATTAGGACATCTCTCCGCGATCAAGCGTTCCTGAGCGATTAGACTTTGTTATACAAGCTGATAATCAGGATTTATCCAAGCGTCAACACAAAAGAGGGTTGGTCGCACACACAACCTTCTTACCGCGGAGGCTGGAACAACGTCAAAAAGTCGTTCGCCACGAAACTTTGTTACGGAACTTCTCAACGGACAAAATATTGGCGCGTCGCGTCCTTTCCGGATGAGCGCGGGCAAGTATTCGAGAGGTAGGAAAGCTTGACCGGACGTCGACCTCAAATGCGACAAGCCGACTTGACAATGTTCAACACAATGTTGATGGCGGTATGCTGCATACACATTCAAGCTGTGTGTCATGGCGGCTGGGGAAGCATGTTGCCGCAGCTGAAAGAATGACAGCTTTCGACGCCCTCAGCTGTGGACTGGCACTGCTAGCTTGAGGCTCGTTCATGAACAATCTTGATGCGCTCACCTGTCGACTCAGAAATTATTCCGCCTGTCAACGATATCTCATTGCTTTTTCAAAAGCTGCATCGCTCATACCAACCGCTTCAATGAAGCTTGAATTCGCAGGTCACATGGACTTCCCGGATTGTGTTGAGTAAAATCGATTCCGAATCGGCACGCAAGCACGGCAAAGGCATACAACACTCTACCACTCTCCAACCCACGCAAAAGGTTTGACATACTCGTACTCCGGAGTGCAAGAACAGACAAGTCATACAGCTTTACAACACCGTTCTGCGCTTGTGTACAGCTTTTGCCTACCACTGTAGGATCACAACGCCTGGCGATCAAAGCAACGTATAGCTGTCTGTACTGCACAGGTGCATGTTATAAACCCATCGAGAAAATGACCCGTGGACAAAACTAGAGCGACTGCATTTGGGGATGCAGATAAGCGTGGTAACAGGCAAGGTATCCGAGAAGAACTGAGTGATGTGCATAATGGAGCTGATCTTGCAGAGGCATCGACTATCTAACCAGCATCTTGATCCGCTTTGAGCACCTCATGTCCTTAGTTAACATTTTGGATGCTAACGTATTTACTGGCCATGAGGGCCATGTTAACCATAGCCCACTCTCTCGTACTTGCCAGCTCTTTTTCATGCTTCTCGAGTAGCCTCACTTGCCTACAGTGTCACCGTCACCGTCGCTCTCACTACTCTTGTTTTTACTTGCGCGAACAATCTCCAGAAGATCGCCATTGCTACGACAGCCATAAGCCCTAGATGATCTCAACTCATTAGAAGGACTACGACTAGCGATGCGACACAATAGCCCGTCATCAGACATGAAAGCCTGCAGCTCTAGGACCACGACTCTCTGATTATTAACAAACAGTCACAAGCGCCATAACAATACTCCGTACACCCGTCCAGCCAACAACTACTCTTCAGCAAGGCTAAACAAATCATCGCAATCATTGTGTTGAGGGGTCCAAGATTGATCATTCACATGACTAGCAAATTTGCATGTGACTTCAGCACAGCAATTTCGCGGAGAGTCATCCAGACTTTTGTGAGCGTTTCAAGGCGTCGACAGCCATCACGAAATCCAACGTCGGTGGAGGCTCGTGGACAAAAGAGTGGTTCAGGATAGGTTCTTATCTCTTGGAGATGGAGTGAATCTTGGAATAGGCAACGGTTTGTGCAGCCATTGGGAAGCAGACACATGCTTGATCATATGCAGAAGATAGTTGGACGTGACACTGCATGTAAGATGTTTGTTGACATGTATGAATAACTATTCTCATAAGTCGTCAGGGTTGATAAGAGGAGTGTTATGGATGGCAGAGTCATGTTGTAGCTATTTGAAACGTCTTTGTCCCTGTTCTTCTCGTCAAGGAGAAGGCGGTGTATAGGGCTTGGCGAGGTGAAGGCGGTGTACGGAGGAGCACATGCAATTGTACAGGTTTCTCAGAACAACAAGACAGCGGCCTCGGTGTAGATGATATCCATCTCTCACATGGACATGGAAGGAAATTGTCAATTGTACAACGGGCTGCCTTATGATATGGAGGGCAAGCAAAGCAAGCAAAGCAAGCACGTTTCGAACAAGGGAAATTAGACTTTTGACCGTGACCTTGCAGCGAACTTGACGACAGCCGAGCGCCGAGATGGGGAGCATAAACATCCAAACAAATGCCCTGACAAATCAAACACATGCACCGCATTCGCTTCTCCACTGCATACGACTCGTTTCTTATTTTCCACGAGACTTGAGACGTTTGCTACACGACAACTCGGCCTGACAAACAGGCAGACACGGAACAATTGGTCGCCTTGTGTGAGGAACAGGACGACGCGGATCATCAAGGTGTCTTGTCTCTTCTACGACACTTTCTCTGGAAAAGTCCAACATGCCCATGCAGTAAATCCTGAAACGACAAGAGTTTGTGTGTCATGGCATCACCATACCCAGCACTGGACATGGAAGAGGTGGAACAGAGATCGTCTCCCCTCGCAGGACCAGGAACAACACGAGCAAATCGACGACTACAATTAAGAAAGAAGGGCTTCCAAGGACGCGTCTTGCCCAATCGCAACATCACACCCAAGCGAAAGACTTCTGAAGCATGGTCGTCGCCCGTCCAGCAAGATGACACACCCACATCCGATCTACCGCAAGCAGAGTCGAGCAGGATAGACCTAAGCACGAGAGGGAGATCGTCTAGCATACTACAAGAAGTCAGCAACTCAAGTCTGCGACGGAAAGACAAGAACAAGAACAAACACGACTCAGTTCTGTCTGTCTTTGCAGATGAGAATGGCGAGGAGAAGCTATGGAGCTTTGAGTCGTCACCAGCATGGTAGGACAAGATCACCCCACTACTTGCATGAACAGTTACACTGACAACAACGCGACAGTCTCCCACCAGAGGCACCCAACCTCACAAAGTCGAGAAAGAAGCACCAACGCACTCAATCGTACAAGAGCAACCCCGACAGCGAACAAGCAGATCAGCACATCGCCTACCTTGAATCAGAACTCGCCGCCTACCAGACACAGTTAGCATCGTTGACTTCACCATCAGTGACCAAAGAGAAGGGACAAAAGATTCGCCTGCTGAACCAAGACATCAGAAGATTAGAAGAGGAGAACCAGCGGTGGGAAGCCGAGTTTGACGAAAGGGTCCTGCAAGTCATGGAAGAGCATGATGGTGTCGAATACAACCTGCGTGCTAGAATCAACCTCCTCGAAGCCGACAGCGACACGCACATGCAAAAAATAAAAGAACTACAAGCACAACTCGACGCCACGAGAAAAGCCCTGGAGATTGCAGAAGCAGCCAATGTCGAGTTTGAACGCAGACTAGAGACGTTCGCACACTTGCTAGTCACGTCGCCTATCAAGACTGAGACGCCACTGGCTCAACCGCCTTTCTCCAAGGAATCAAGAAGCACCCGTCAGAAGAGATTGTCTTTCCACCGTTTCCCGACTGCTGGATCCTTGTTTCAACAAGCTTCCATGCCTGAGCAGCAGGAACCAGAGGAAAACAGACCTCACAGCTCAGACGCCATCGTCCACGACTACTTCGACAACCACACCAGCGATGCCGAATATGATGCCTCTAAGCGAGAATCCTTCATCAGCGACGCCTCCCGCAACAGTATCGATTTCAGCCTCTTGCTCTCCCAAGAGCCTCCTGCCTCTTCTTCTCGCGCATCCGCTCGCCCCAATCGAAGAATGAGAAGGTTCCAGGGTGGAAGTCATTTGCCCAAACCGTTGATATTGTCGGCTGCGCAATTGGCGCCTGTTCTTGCTACCGCACCCGTCATGGAACCACATGAATCTCCTAGGCATTTTCCGTTCCCGGATGTTGATGTGAGGCCTAGGAGAAATAGTTGGAGTGATGTCAGTCCTGTCACTGGACGGAGAAGGGCGAGGACAACTGTGGATGGTTTGGGTACATCTTCTTTGCACGCTTTCTCGACCAACAATAATGTCGAATTTGAAAGCTCATTACCATCGACCAAAGATGAAGACGACAAAACACCAACTCCTCCCCAAACCGCAACAGACTCCACACCGCGCGATTACTCCTCCATAGGACCCAATCTAGGCCGCAACCTCCTCGAAGAACTTCACGCAGCAAGAAACGACGATGAGACCGAAACTGCCTCCTCCGGCCCTACACCCTTCGCTTCTCTAAACGCCAGACCCGTCGAAGTAGCTTCTCACACGACCTCAATACAACAACGCAACATCTCCGGAAACTTGCGATTGCGCCATCAACGCAGTATATCCGAAGCCACCGGATTATCCCTGTATCCACCTTCCCGTCAAGTTTCCTCCTCGCGCCCGTCACCCCCGAAACAAAATGGTGTATTGGCCAGGGTCAGAGAACTATTGCGCTCCCCTTTTGCAATCGCCAGACGATGTGTGAGCAGAGCACATCAAGCTTTCCTGCTCAGCAGAACATTAAACAGATTCCAATGGATGCTGCTACACGCGCTTCTCGGGCCCATGGCGACCAGAAGATTAATGGCTTGTTCTTTGCATGAAAATGCCATTCTTCTCATGTCTTCACCCCACCGCAAAACCTCCAGCCATCGCTCCTCTCGCTCTTCCTCCAGAAGTGCTGTAGATCAAAATGATGAAGAGCGAGCTTTTGACGCGGATTCTGAAGATTTGGAAATATCGCCTTGTCCTTCTCGACGTGGGAAAATTCCTTCCGCTTCTGCTGCTGCTGCTGCTTCTGCTGCGTGTACGTTTGAAGATAAAAGAAGACAGAGGAGAGAACAGGAAGCGCCCATGTTGAGCAGGCATTCTCCATGGCTGTGGGTAAGATTTTCTCTGACACTGGCATTTGCCGTCGCGGCGGCTGTTAGAGAGGGTCCGGCGGCTTTGATGATGGAATGTCAGGGGGAAGGACCCGGAAGGTGTGGGTGTTTGGGGTGTATGGGGAAGGAATTGAGGGGGTGTAGGGATGAGTGATGGAAAGAGATGGTGTGGTGATGTGTGAAGGGTTTGGGACTTTGTATAGAAGGAATGGCGTTTAGGCATACATACATACATACCCATGGGTAGATGTGGAAGAGTGGTGCATAATACATAACGACTGTCTTTTTTTTTTTGGACAAAATTTCAAATGTGCTTTTTACATATTACGCGACATTGCTCAAGAGTCATGATGTGGTGAAAGAGATCAAGTAAACAGCGGTCGTGGATTGTATAAAATCTCCCCCTCAACACCTTATCTTTTCAACCCCATGATCGCCAGCACCAACCACCATTGGTGTGGAGTCTGTATGCTGCCTGCCTCTTTCGGAATGTCGTTTGCTCTACTTTTCGCCAGAGATGGTATAAAGGAGATGCAAGGGAAGGTGAGGATCGGGTCAATGATGCTTGCTTTTGTCTTGCCTCTTCCTTGCCGTGTCTCTTGTCTTGCTTCTCATCTCTTCATCTCCCGAAGAGAAGTTGCTAACTAGACGTGTAGGAGGGCAAAAGTGATTCATTGACCTGTGCCAGTTCTTCCTCTTCCTGCTCTATTCTATCAAAAGATTGTCTTAATGGCACTTGTAGCTGCGATGTCCGCTACGAACACCATTGTACATATCTGTGACGTCTGTAGTAAAAAAACAACTAAGACTGGAAAAGGGAGTTTATATAGTTGTAGATAAAGGTGTACATGATGACTTGAGATTACAAAAATATCTCTTGCTTTCTCGTATTCCTCCCATTTTTGCGGTTTATTCTATAAGGTAGTGCGCTCTAGATATAAGGCCAGGTGTAAAGTATAAAACACCCCGCCTCGCAATTCTACGATTACCGCATGAGAAATGAACAGCGGATCGCTTTCACTCCTCAACCATAAGTCGTGGTCGATAGGAAAAGTAGACTTATAAGGAGAGGAGGAAGGGATGGGCAGGGGAAAGGATCAGGTCAGTGATACTTTTGTCTTTACTTACTTCTTAGCACTCTGCCTCTCGCCATGCTAATTTCTGATTCGAGAGAAGACCTCTGGTCGTCGAGTATTGGAGGCGAGATTTTGGTTCACGGACCTGTTATTCCTTCTTCTTCTCTTCCCCGTGTGAAGCTCCTTATCCGAGATCTGTATATAGAAGCCGAGATGCTAGTATCCTAATAAAGAGAGGGTGCCCCTCCGTAGATGTTATCGGCGTGTTGGTAGTGATCTCCATATATCCAAATATAGAGGTTACGATTGTACGAATTGACTGATCTTAAACGTCTGCAATACATGCAGTAAAGCTACAGCATCTCATCTTTTTGCGGTCGCTAAATATTGCAGGATGCTCGATCTTACCTCCACCTCTACGCCTTTATAGTCCGGATCATAACCATAACCACCATTATCATACTCTGGCCATCTGGGTCACCCGAGTATTGTTTGTGCTGTCTACGAAATCGTTCACTCGGATCTTGCGGCTAACATACAGGAAGTGTGGCGGAAGCAAAGGGCATTAGGTCAGTGATGCCTCTCCCTAGCACTTCCATGCCCAACAGATCGTAATCGTATCTGATTCCCGTTCAAAGCTTTACTGCTCAGGCGGCAGAGGAGATGTTATGCTTCACAGACCTGTAACAGTGCCTTAGCTTCCTGTTTTTCCTGTGGCATCACAGTCCGAATTGCCATTGCAAGATGTTACTCGTCGTTTGAAACTCAACGTGGAGACCAGTTTCTTCAGTGTGTTTAGTTCAAGCTAGCAAGGTACAAGATTTATATATTTCGCGGTTGGAGATGTACGGCATAATCTTGGATTGAGACGTTTGTTCGTACAATGCTCATCCCCTTACGTCAGCTGTCAAGTTGTTTAGCAGCTGAATTTTGGAGACAAGAAAAGTGAAAATGCAAGAAGTATAAAAAACATTCTTCTCCAAGGTGTCTTGGGTTCTTCTATACGCACAATTGGCGACACAGAATTGTGAGCTCACTTTAACAGACTACCCTTTATCGTAGTTGCTGCTACGCTTAGTTCATTTGTGTCTTGTAATTCTAGCTGCTAGTAAAAGGAGAGATGATGAAAGTGAAGCATCAGGTCAATGATTCTCCTTGCTCTTTCATTTCTTGCTAGATGAATACCAAATTCGTTTCGGGGATATGAGGTTGTCAAAGTACTGGGAGAAAGTAATGTTTTACAGACCTGTGTATCTTCTCTCTATTGCTTCCTCTGTTTCATGAACAGATGTCGCACGAAAAGTGCAAGATTCCGAGGTGACAGGATGAACTCGTGGAAATTGCATCTTTGCTCGACGCCGGTACGACGGTAGGTAAGCGCTTTGAGTAGATTCAAAGACACGGCTTATATAGCTGAAATTGTGGATTAAAGTTGCATATGACGACTTTTGATTAGCGTGAGCTCTCCATCATACATACAAAGCTTCCCCTACCAGTCTCAGTCGGTCTAATGAGGGATAGACGATGTTGGGATATGGCGGTGATCTTGGACTATAGCGTCTTCACTCTCATTGCTGCGGAAGACTGCGCTCAACAGGCGAACACGTTACAAGTTTGATTGTTGCCCAGCCCCCACCGGTAACCTTTACAATTCCATCCTTGAGCAAGCCGTTCAACTCGGAGATGGACGGTCGGTGTTACCGCTTCTCACGCCTCGTGTTGATCTACAATCGGAAATTTAGAGGCGGCAAAAAATGCAAAACGAAGGTAAGACATCAGGTCAATGACTCCTCTTGCCCTTTCCCCTATCCGTTTCTTAGATGGGAAACTTCTGTCTACAACACCGAGACAAGGGCACCCTATGGAGATGAGGGTACATTGACCTGTGGCCCTTCTACTCTTTCTACTGATGCAGATCTTGGAGCAGCTTCGACCTTGAAGTCCCCAAACTCGCTGACCGTACGTTCTATCGCATCGATTGTAATATGGTATTCAATTGAGGTCGCTCTTATTCGAGTCTTCAAGATCGTGCTGTATAGCTGGAGAATGGTAAGTTATGGAGTACTGAAACAGTATCTCGTGTCCGTGACTCTGGTGGTGTGGGTGCAATGTAGGTATAGTCAACTCGTGTTGGCGGATGGGATAGATAGAACGAATGGTGCGATCCGAGACATAGAATGGCACCTGAGATATTTACTGCGCCTTGTACCCTACCGTTTCCAGACGATGTCTTACCTTCATGAGGAAGAAGCAGCAGCTTGTGTAGGTATATAAGCTACGTTTCAAGCCACTCAAGTCTCTCCATCCAACCGAATGGGCATACCACCTCATTGTCGTGCTGCCAATGTGTTTCAAATGCGTCGCTCAGATCATCGTGCTCGCGTTCGAGAAGATGGGGGAGAAAAGTATCAGGTCAATGACTTCCCTACTCTCATTGTCTGCTGATCCCATTGCCAATATGATTAGGATAACCACTTACTCTCATACGATGATCAAGAGAGGATTCATTGACCTGTGATACTTCTCCTGCTTCGCTTTTTGTGTCAGTCTTCGACTCGGCTCAAAGCTTCGCTTTGAGCAGTGCTTAGCCAGTTGGTACTCCATGTCCTCATTCACCCAGTGAATGATCGAATGTGAAATTTTTCTGAATGGGCGTGGGCGGGCGGGCACAACGTCGATGTGGCTCGGAAGGCGGTGAACAGCCATGGCAGAACGAGCTTGGCTGCACTAACGCGACACCTCATTCACTCTGGCAAGACCATCTTCAAGATTCACCAAAGCATTCCGAGTCTGCAGGCCTCCAGAGGGCTCACATGCGGTCAGACGTTTCGGCGACTGAGCCACTTTTTGGATGGACCACAACGGAATGGAGTGGTGTCACCGTATCCTCCACCCGAACTTAACAACACTGCTCGATTATCTGTTGCAATGTCTGTGTGCTCCCTTTGCATCGACTGAACAGAGAGCATGCATCGGTATGTGAAGGCTCTTGTATGTATGAACCTCAAAGGTGGACCTGACGATCGTTCCCCTCTATTAATGATATTCTCCGAATACCACCGGCATTCGAGGGGTCCCGAAATAGAGCGTCAGCGTCCACTCCAAGTGCGACCTACCCGATGCCTGACCACAATGATCAAAAGCGGGGTACGCAGAAGGTGTATGTATAACAATCGCTCTTTCCTAATTGATTATTGCCAAATCTTCGCATCGCTTCTTACAATTTCACTGTCCGAGCAACTCGACCTTCAATTGACTGAAGCAACAGGACACCATCATCATGCCTTCTCAACAACCTCAGATCTCAGACTTGCCATCTATAACCACCTATCTCACTGGCCACGATGATTCCGGCAAAGCCATCGTAGAAGCATGCCGTCCCGCGAACTGGACAGTCTACGATAACAAAGAAATGGCCTTCAACGTCGCCTACACGACCTCTCAATTCCCAGCGAACCTCAACGATAACGCCGATATCAAGACCTACGACAAAGTGCTTTCATCCGGCAAACTCGGCCTTGTGAACCCTCACGGCACAGTTTGTCGCACGGTAGACTTCGCCCCAGGTTTTGAGTGCATGATGCACAGAACGCAAAGTCTGGATTATGGCATCGTGATTCAGGGAGAAATTGAATTGGTCTT
>Ga0115848_100619_pt1 | contig 14454 bp, 7 predicted proteins | sample InSIn3gowninarea_FD_83862 | JGI IMG/M metagenome (GOLD analysis project Ga0115848, IMG submission 83862) | reverse complement strand
ATGGTGGATAATTTTGCAATAATGAGTTTTATTCATTTTTTTCACACAATGGCATTAGAAGGATTAAGGTAGTACCTAGAACTCCACAGGAAAATGGGGTTGCAGAGAGAATGAATAGGACTATCTTGGAAAGGGCTAGGAGTATGAGGATACATGCTGGGTTTCCTTTAAATCTTTGGGCTGATGCTATTGACACTGCTGTTTACTTGATTAACAGGGGTCCATCTATGGCTTTAGATGGAGGCATTCCAGAGGAAGTGTGGACAGGTAAAAAGGTGAATTACTCATTTTTGAGAGTCTTTGGTTGTGAGGCTTTTGCACATGTTGATAAGGAAAATAGAAATAAACTTGATGCAAAGTCACAAAAATGTTATTTTATTGGATATGGAGTTAATGATTTTGGATATAGGTTATGGGATGTTGATAACCATAAAATCATTAGGAGTAGAGATGTTGTATTCAATGAAAATAACATGTATAAAGACAGGTTGCAAAAAGTTGAGGAACCCAAGCATGTATCTCTTGAAGATGTTGATCAGTATAAGGGTCCTGATAATGTTGAAGCACCTCCACCACAACCACAAACACCTCAAGATTTGTCGCTTAGAAGATCCACAAGGATTAGAAATCCTCCTGAACGTTATTCTCCTGCTCTTTATCATATTTTGTATACTGATGGTGGCGAACCTGAATGTTTTGATGAAGCTATGCAGGGTGGTACACAGGTTAAGTGGGAGCATGCTATGAAGGAGGAGATGGACTCCTTACTTAAGAATCAGACTTGGCGTTTGGTTGAGCTTCCAGAGGGGAAGAGGGCTCTTACTAACAAGTGGGTATACAGGATAAAGGAGGAGGCAGATGGGCGACAAAGGTACAAGGCGAGACTTGTGGTAAAAGGTTTCGAGCAGAAAAAAGGTATAGACTATGATGAGATCTTTTCTCCAGTTGTAAAAATGACCTCGATTAGGGCAATATTGAGTCTTGTTGCTACTGAGAATTTGTTTCTTGAACAACTGGATGTAAAGACAGCTTTCCTTCATGGTGATTTGGAGGAGGATATTTATATGCATCAACCCGAAGGCTATGAGGTCAAAGGTAAAGAAGGGTATGTATGTAAATTGAAAAAGAGTTTGTATGGCTTAAAACAGGCACCCAGGCAATGGTACCATAAGTTTGACACTTTCATGGTAACAAATGAATTTACAAGATGTCAATCTGATCATTGTGTGTATATAAAAAGAACAACAAATGGCAACTATGTAATCTTGCTTTTGTATGTGGATGATATGCTGATAGCAGGACCTAGTATGCAGGATATTGTTGATCTTAAGGAAAAGTTGGGTAAAACTTTTGAAATGAAAGATTTGGGTGCAGCTAATCAAATTCTTGGAATGAAAATAACAAGAGATAAACAAAACCACTCACTAAAACTAAGTCAAGAAGACTATATTGAAAAGGTTCTTAAACGGTTCAATATGAATAATGCTAAATCTGTAACTTTACCATTGGCAAAACATTTTAAACTCACCAAACATTTATGTCCTAAGACAGATAAGGAAAAGGAGCACATGGCTAAGGTTCCTTATGCTTCCGCAGTTGGGAGTTTAATGTATGCAATGGTATGTACTAGACCAGATATAGCACAAGCAGTGGGAGTGGTTAGTAGATTCATGAATAATCCAGGAAAAGGGCATTGGGAAGCAGTAAAATGGATCCTTAGGTATTTAAGGGGTACTTCTCATTACTCTTTATGTTTTGGTGGATCTAACTCTTGTTTGCAAGGATATGTTGATTCTGACATGGCAGGTGACATAGATGGTGGGAGAAGCACTACAGGTTATGTGTTCACCATTGGTGGTACAGCGGTGAGTTGGATTTCAAAACTCCAACAGGTTGTGGCTCTCTCCACTACAGAGGCAGAGTACGTGGCGATGACAGAGGCGAGCAAAGAGTTGATTTGGTTGAAGAGACTGATGGAGGAACTGGGAAAGGTGCAGGAGGATGCGAAGTTATGGAGCGATAGCCAGAGTGCTATCCATCTTGCAAAGAACTCAGCCTACCATTCGAGAACCAAACACATCAAATTGAGGTATCACTTCATCAGGTCAGCGTTGGAGGATGGTTCAGTCAGTTTGGGGAAGATTCACACGTCACAAAATCCTGCGGACATGTTCACGAAAGTTGTTACGAAGGAGAAGTTGGGCTCTTGCTCAACTTGGATTGGTCTTAAGGAGTAAAGACCGAGATGAGGAGCTTTTGCTCACTTGGGGGCTCATCTTATTTTGTCACTTTTATTGATGATTATAGATGTTTAACTTCAGTAGTATGCTTAATGTTGTTTCTTCTTTTCCAAGGACAATCTAAATTGTGAATGCTCTTGGTTATATAAACTCTTTAAATCCTAACACTTTTGGCACTAGTCTTGCTTTGTTTCTCTCAACACTACCGTCACTCTTGCATTTTGTTTTATACATCCATTTTGAACCAACCATTTTCTTGCCTTTGGGCAACTTACAAAGTTCCCAAGTGTCATTCCGCTCAATAGCATCAATCTCTTCTTTCATAACTTGCATCCAAACACCATTAAAAAAAGCTTCTTCATAACAAGATGGCTCAACAACAGTAATATTTGAAACAAAATTTGAAATAGAACAAAGAGCATAATTTTCCATTTCACCTTTGGGCTCTCCATTGCCTTCATCTCCATTTATGTGCATGCTCTCCAATCTTGCAATAAGATTTTGCATTTCTTAATTTTGGCTCCTTGTGAATCTTCTTATAGTGTTGCCATCTATGATTTGGCTTTTTGGATGATCCCTCAACTATCTCTTGCCTTTGTGCCTTGGTTCAACAATCTTGCATTGGGTGAACTTGGTGCACTTACACTTTTTGGTGATGTGTTAGATGATGTTGGTGAGCTTGGAGTACTCACATTTGATGGCTATTCTTCATTTTTCTTCTTCACACCATGGCTAGGCTACACTTTCACTACTTCATTCTCCTCCAAACTATCTCCTTCAAGCACATTTTGCTACCATTTTTTATGACTGTTGTACTCTCCCCCTTTATCAAAAATTGCATCTCTTGATACTATTATTTTGTGGCTCTTGGGATTATAGAATTTGTAAGCTTTTGAATGCTCACAATATCCTATAAACACACATGGTTCAGATTTAGCATCAAGTTTCCTCCTTCTTTCATCATCGATATGCACATATGCAAGGCATCCAAACACTTTGAAGTGTTCTAGATTTGGTTTTCTCTCAAACCAAGCATCATAGGGAGTTAATTTTTTTAAGCTTCTTGTAGGAGATCGGTTCAATATGTATACTACTATTTTAATTGCTTCAACCCAATAAATATTGGGCAACTTCTTGCTTTGCATCATACTCCTTGCCATCTCAACAAGAGTCCTATTTTTCCTTTCCGCTACACCATTTTGCTATGGTGTGTAAGGAGAAGTAAGGTGTCTCCTAATGCCATTCTCTTTGCAAAACTAAAAAAACTCATTTCTACAATATTCTCCTCCTTTATCACTTCTCAAGCACTTCACACTATGTTCACTTTGTTTCTCAACAAGCAATTTAAATCCTTTAAAACATTTAAATGCTTCATCTTTACTTGAGATAAAATAAACCCAACACATTCTTGTAAAATCATCAATGAAAGTGATAAAGTAAGTAGATTTACCAAAGCTTTCAATTTGCATAGGCCCATAAATATCAGTATGGACCAATTGGAGAGGGTGTTTGGCTCTCCATGCTTCATCCTTTGGAAACTTGTCCCTTGCTTGCTTGCCTAGTGCACATCCTTCACACACATCCTTGCATTCTTCTAGTTTTGGTAGCCCTCTAACCACTTCCAGAAGAGCTTTCAAGCTCTGAAAATTCAAGTGCCCAAGCCTCATATGCCAAATTTTGCTCTTGTCCTCAATCCCAACAAAAACATAGCCACCATTTTTCTCAAAAAATTTAATGGGAAAGAGTTTATTTTCTATCATTTAAACAGTAGTTACAAGCCTTTCACCATGGTTTTTATCATATATTTTGCACATTTTATCTTAAAACACCAACTTAAAATTCTTCTCTAGCATTTGGCCAAACTTAACAAGCTTTGTTTTAAATTCGGGGTGTAGTAAATATTCTTTACCTTCATGGTTCCTTGTCTTGTTGGAACTTGCATTTCTCTTTTGACAAGTATCTCTAACCTCTTCTCATTTCCCAACCACATGTTGGATTTGTAGGAATAATCAACTGCTGAAAGTAAAGATTTCTCATCGATCATGTGTTTTGAACACCCACTATCTAATAGCCAAGCCTCTTCTCCAAGTTTTTCACAATCTATCATTGATAAGAATAATTGTTCTTCACCATAACTATGTTCTTCTTCTCCATAGTTTGTTGCATTGCCTTCATTTGGTTGCTTTGTTCTGCATTCATACTCAAAATGGCCAAATCTATTGCAATAAAAACATTGCATATTTCTCTTATCTTTACCTCTATCGATTCCTCTTCTGGAGTGTCTCCTCCTTGATGATGAATATGGTTCACTTTTAGAATTTTTCTCTCTTCCTCTACCTCTTCCAAATGAACCTCTTCTTCCTCCTCTTTCGGTTCTACCTCTTCCTCTTGCACCTCTCCCTTGTCCTCTTCCTTGTCCTTCATTCTCTTTGATAGAGAATGCTTGCTCATCCCTATTGCTTATTCTAGCCTTTGTCCTCTTCATCATTCTCTCTTCATGAGATGTGAGAGAACCAATTAAATTATCAATTTCTAAGGATGAGAGGTCTTTTGTTTCTTCAATAATGAGTGCAGCATGGTCAAATGTTTCTATCAAGGTTCTCAAAACCTTCTTGATGAAAACCTCCTTTTCTATCTTCTCTCTAAGAGTGGCCATTTTATTGACTATGGCTTTCACTCTCACATAATAATCTTCAACAGTCTCCTCTTCTTGCTTCATATTTTCAAACTCCCTTCTCAATGTTTGGAGTTTCACTTCCTTCAGCTTGAGGCTCCCTTGATAGCCTTCTCTCAATACTGCCCATGCTTCTTGGGCTAAGACACATGCTGAGATTCTTGGGAAGATGCTCCTGTCTAAGGTTTCTTGTATGAAGGATAGAGCCATGGAGTTTTGTCTCTCATTCTCCTTTGTTTCTTTCTTTGCATCTACACTCAATGCAATCCAATATGTCAGTTCAATGTAGCTGGCTACCATAATGTCCCAATATCCTTTTTTGATTAGCAGAGTCTTCATCTGAACACTCCAATATTCATAGTCTCCTCCATCAAATTTTGGGATGATAATTGAATTGGAGTTGCTTGCCATATCTTCACTTCCTTTCTTCTTGAACCCAAACTGATCCAACAAAGCTTTGATACCAAATGAAGTTGTTTAACAATAACAATTAAGTGAATTGCCTAGCAATTCAATAATACAACTTTAAAAATGAAATTGCACAACTCAATAATAATCGAGAACTAGAAATTGAATCACACACCAAAATATTATTGAGAATGCAAGTTTTCACTTCAATACAACTCCACACACTTCTACATAGCTACAAAATACATCACAAACATACATAGAGGCTGTAGGTGACCTTTACCCTTTAGCCTAGAAGTTGAAACACCAATAGAACATGAAGTGAAATGCCATAGGAAAGAAAAATGATGAACACAAAAAATAGAACTAGCTGGTTGGCTGGTTACTTAGCCAGTTGACTAGTTCACTTATTCTAGCTGGTTGGTCAATTACATAGCCAGTTGGTTGGTTATACTAGCTAGTCTGAAATAGGCCAGTTCTCAAAACAAAGAGCAAGAAAAATGACTTTGAATTCAAATTGAGGCAAAATTGAGTCATGTCAAGTTATCCTGAGGCCTTCAAAGTCTTCATTCTCTTTAGGGGAAAACCTTCGAAATGGAGGAAAGTGTAAATGTGTGTTTTATTTATTTGTGTTTAATGTAACGTTCGAGAAGGTGTATGAAATTATTTCCACATGAATATAGTAAAAGCAAGGATGAGATCATATCCGTGTGAAGAAAAAGATGTGCACACCAGGATGCCATGTTGAAGAGATAAGGAGTAGACTCTAAAATGTTGACTTGGGATAAGAGACATGGAGCTATGCTTTGGGCTTTTATTGAAGGAGTGGAAGTCATCTCCAGAGAATGGGATTTCAGTAGCACCTACAATGTTCATGACTCAACTTTGAGAAGAAGTGTGAAGCAAGATGGATCAAATGAAAAGACATTGTAAAGGATGGCTATAATAATGGATCTCTCAATTTGCTGGATGGAGACCACATCGATCGAACCATGGTAAAATCTATGTTATACTTTTATGCGTGAATTTTTGTTATTACAAGTTTTTTGTAAGCATTAAAACTAATGAGGTATGAAGATCCATAGTAAACTCTAAAAAAAGAAAAATAGGGTTTATGGATCAAGTTGGTATCAGAGTAGTTCTTTTGTTGGGAATTGATGGAGCTTGTTCGAAAAGAATGAGTGCTTTATTTGTAAAGTCATTATTGTGTGCCTACTTCAAGATGATCGAAAGGATGTAATTCCTAGTTTAAAATCATGTGAGGTTGAGGTAAAATTCATTTACAAAGTTAGTAATTATCATTAGCATTTGATGAAGTTGTTCCATTATGATGTTATCTCGACTTGAATTCTAGTGGGAAGAAAAGAGCTCATCTTCTTGATAGTTGTGATGATTGAGGAAGTTGTGATAGAGGTAAAAATTCTTCTACTTTTGATTCATTGCAAGATCGAAGTGAAGTTCCTGAAAAGCCAAGCAATAGTCAAACTATGGAGTTAAAAGTTCGAAAAGAGATTCCAAAAGGGAGGTGATTTGTGTTTGTTGTGAAGATTGTATTTTCTTCGTGATAATGATCCTTAGGCTTTTGTGGGACCAAAAGCCTCAAAAATAGGATGAGTGATCTGAAATGGTTTTTGAAGGTGGAAAATAAAAGTCTCCAAAATTTGTGTTTGATCTCTCCAAGTCAAAGTTCTTGTCATGCTCTACAATGCCTCTGATGGTTCAAAAATTTGACATTGTATGTGCAAAAATTTGAGGTTTGAAGTTTTTAAATAATAATCAAAGATTATTATTTAGTAGGTGATAGCAAAGGGTTTATTTAAATCCCAAAAACATTGTAATATCAAAGCCCAAATATTTTAAATAAAATGGGTAGTTAATTAATATTTAAAAATCAAAGGTGAGATGGCCACATGGAAAGGAGACCCGCCTTAGAAGAAATCTCATAACACCATGCATGGAAAATAAAGGAGGAGTAGGCGAAAGTAAATAGGAAATGCAAGTTGCCCATCCAAGCTACCACGTTGGGAGGAGTTAGGTGCCTTATACCTACAAGCCGTCATGGTGAAGTCTACCCACTAGCCATGCCATTTGGAAGATGGAGTGAAGGGGCATGGAGCTCGTAGCCAAACCATCACTCGATACCATCGATTACCAGTGAACATGGAAGGGGATTTCACCATCATCATCATTGGTCAAAGGGGTTCAAGCCATAACAAGCCACCCAAAATTATTGCCAAGTTAGCCCGTGCAAGGTGCCACATGAGAGCTACCACCAAAGGAATGCCACATGGCATATTTTGGTTAAGGCTACCCTATTTTTGGGTCATATTTGATTTTGATTGATTTCAAAGTTATTTTGAGGTGTTTGTTATTTAATATGTTTTAAATAGTTATTTGGATTTGAAATAGTAAATGAAGTTTACTATTTCAAAGACTTAATATAACTATAAGCAAATTAAAAGGGAGCAAACTAATGGGTCCTAGGATCAGGGAAGAGAGTTGCAACAGGAAGACAAATAAGGGATATTATTGTTGGAGAGTAAGTATGATATGTTGGCATGTAACATCAAGTTTAGTTGTGTATTGATTAGTTTATTGTAACCATACTCTAAACTTATAACCCCTTAATGTTATAAAAGGGGATTAGGGGTATGGGTTTGAGATTAGTGGGAGAGTGAGTTCCCTTTAGGAGAAAACCTCCAAAATGGAGGAAAGTGTAAATGTGTGTTTTACTTGTTTGTGTTTAATGTAACATTCGAGAAGGTGGATGAAATTATTTCCACATGAACATAGTAAAAGCAAGGATGCGATCATAGCCTTGTGAAGAAAAAGACATGCGCACTAGGATGCCGTGTTGAGGAGACAAGGAGTAGACTCTGAAATGTCAACTCGGGACAAGAGACATGGAGCTATTCTTTGGGCTTTTACGAAAGGAGTGGAAGTCATCTCCAGAGAAAGGGATTTTAGTAGCACCTACAGTGTTTGTGACTTAGCTTTGAGAAGAAGTGTGAAGCAAGATGGATCAAATGAAAAGACATTGTAAAGGATGGCTATAATAATGGATCTCTCAATTTGCTAGATGTAGACCACATCGATTGAACTAGGGTAAAATTTGTGTTATACTTTTGTGTGTGAATGTTTGTTATTAAAAGTTTTTTGCAAGCACTAAAACTAATGAAGTGTGAAGATCCATAACAAACTCTAAAAAAAGAAAAGTAGGGTTTATAGATCAGGCCTGGGCAAATAGCTACCCATCATTTGACATAGCTAGGGGTAACCCTAAGATCCATCACCATCATTACTACCATGTCATGCACCTATGGCTCTGTCCATTTAGATACCCAAGAAGCCACACTTTGCACCCCATCTGGTACATCCTTCTCAATGTTATAACATCAAAACATTGGGACCATCATGGAAATGGGCTATAAAATGCTAAATTGACTAAGCACTCACTTCAGGAAATAGGGTTCTACTATCTTTCACCTTATCTAATAGAAGTATGTCTATCACACCCATGCTAACTGATGAGCATCCTCATCCCATGCGTAATATGAATAACACACCCATATAACATCCCCATCCTGGAGATAGTATATCTACCTCCTCCTAATTACCATAGATTGAGGTGGTCTATATCCCCCTAGGGGGACTGTCCAACATATAAGTGTGACATCTATCATAACATTTTGCATCCTCTGCAATCTTACCGATCTCACCACTACAATATGCTCATATGCCCACACCTATAATAACCCAACATGAGAAATTATCATGTTGATCTTATCAACGTTGATAAAATTGTATAAGTCTCGATACAACTGAGCAAATACTAGGGGTTCCCAAGCAAAATTTTACCCCCTCATGCATATCTCACATGCAACCCATGTCAAGCCTAATGGGAAAGCAGATCCACTCTTATCCTAGTATAGATAACCCATGATAATAGTAGCAATATGCAATCTCAAATACTGATCCACTCCAACTTATCAGCATCCCTTGATGAGTCTCATCGATCGATGATCCCAATCATGGTTGTCTCCTTTAGTGAGCTATATACACTCTTTCCCATGAATGTTATCATTTGATATCTCTCTCTACTGTATTAAGGTCCCCCTCATCGGTAATCCCCATATCTGGTACACATCTAATAAGGTCACAGTCATCTCACTTGTAGGTAGATGAAAGGAATAATAGTCCTGGTCCCATATCTCTACTAGGGTTGTGAGTAGTGGGAGGTCTAGGTGGATGCTCCCTATGTAAGCAAACTCCCTCAATCCACTCCTCTCTTGTATGTCATTAGATTGGGTAGTAGTGGGAAATGCTCGAGCCAACTCTAGAGTTATGGTCCTTATGGGTCCTCCCCTGATTGATCCCTTATAATCTTGCAAGATGCTAGTGGTTATTTAATTAGTTACATATTTACAAATTTGATGGGTATTGATTAAAATTCAAAAATAACAAATAAAATGCCTTACCACATGATCATAGGGGAGAATATGTAGGTACTCTACTAAATGGCATGTCTAACCTATGATGGGATGCCTGATGTCTCTTCGGTCTACATCAACAATATTTCTTTCACTAAAAACTATCAAAATCCTATCCTAGGTGTATAGCTAAGTGCTTTGATATGTTATGTGAGTGTAATTGCTAGTTTGGCAAAATTCTAGTAACACTTCTTTGCTTGGATGGCTTGGGAGTTAGAACTCACCAATCATTGGAAGGTTCAAAGTCAAAATGAGATTTTTTAACTCATTTAGGCTATTTATAAGTTGAATTTTGATCCTAAAATTAGGGCATCATTATTTCTCCTACATGGATATCCCAAATTGTTATGTACTCTATCCATTTAATTCACAAAAATGTTAACTTACTCACATATTTTTTTGGGCACTTAATTTGGTTATTTGCATGATGCTGGCGATGTCCATTTTCATGAGTTGTGTACCTTAATAATGAAATTTTGCTCATATTCGTATATAATATTTATTTGAATGATGCTCGCATAACTTAGGTACAAATTGTGTTGATTGTATTTTTTATTAAAATTTTACTAAATTTAGGGCATCGATAGTGTGCTCTTTTAATATTTAGGTGTGATTTCCATGCTCCTTTTTTTATTCATCACAGGAAAATTTTTCAAATGATATTAAATACTCTTTTATGCTATAAACTTAAAAAAAAACTAAATTATGAATACTTGATCTTGGTCATTTGGTAGGGCAAATTTATCATTCGGAGGAAGGTTGCTCCCAGATAGCCACAAGTCCCTAATATTTGCAAGATTTAAAGATATATGAGGCTAGCATTTCATTGGATGATTGGATTTTTCTATTCTATGACACCAATGATGTACTATTTTTAGGGTGCTAACGACATGTCAAGGCATGAGTTAATTAGAAATTAATTACCTTGCTATTCTTCATCTTAATTTTACCTTTTTGATAGGGGGATTGGTACTAAAAATATGCTTCTATCATCCAAAATTGATGAATGCCAAGTGTATAAATTGGCATCCTTGGGATGGCCTATGATTTGCATGGAGAAATATGAAGAATAAAGTGGCATTATCTCCCCTTTTGGACTTCACTCTACATTCTATGCTACATTTCTCCAAGCTTTGAACAATAGGGTTGTATTAATACCTCCCCTATTGCTCTGCCGTGAATGGATCTTTGGTCTCCCTACTATTTGGCCATATTCAATACCTTACCCATCCACTCACCTATGAAATATGGTTGCAAATTGCTACTATCCATTATTTGGTGGTAATACATTATCTAGATCCAACTGCATACACATTATAGGCTATAAAAATTTTAGAACATTAAATTGATTATCTTACACTACCAACAACGTAGAAGGGTGTATTTTAGGGCACTAATGATGTAAGCTCTCTATGAAAAATTCAATAGATTCAAGATCATAGACCATTACAGGTTTGAATATCAGGTATTTTTTGTAGGTTTCATATTATGTTTTCACTATTTATTCATGAATTATTACTTCAAAAAATGCTAATGAATTCCTTCGCCATGATCATCCATGAGCAAAATTTTTAGCATATTCTATAGGATGTTCTATTCTTCCAACTCAACATATTATAACATATTATATTGATTTCATCCTTGCTTCATAGCATAATATCTTTGGATCATGGATATAAAATGCATGATCACTGATGGTCAACGATACGACTAGTGAGGGTTCACTCACTTTAAAGTAAATTGATGATGTAATCGTAAGTAATTTATTGACATTGGATCATCTCCAATGGATGATACATTTTTTTGTGTATCCATATGATTTTTTGCTTTGAACTATCCAAAGCATAATGTCTTCAGATCATGGACATAAAATGTATGATCATCGATGGCCATTGATATGGCTAGTGAGAGTTCACTCACTTAAAAATAAACCAATGATGTAGCCGTGAGTAATTTGTTGATATTGGATCATCTCCAATGGATGATTATTTTTGTTGTGTATGCATATGGTTCTTTCTTTGAACCTATCCAAAGCATAATGTCTTTGGGTCATGGACATAAAATGCATGATCATCGATGGCCATCGACATGGCTAGTTAGAGTTCACTCACATAAAAGTAAATTGGCGATATAGCTGTGAGTGAGCTTACTAACATTGGATCATCTCCAATGGATGACATAGCTCACTATGCCTCCATCTCTTTATTTTTTGGTTAATACTTCATTGCATGTACCTTTATCCAAAAGAATAGGTGAATAATACAAGCATATGTAGGGCACCAGTGACATGCTTTTTGCAATTAGGGTACCAACGATATTTCTTTTCATCATAGATCTATCCATGTTTCATAGATCCTCTCTATTTCAATTCATGGACATAAGTGCGAATGGTTCCTGAGTATCAAATATGAGGGAATGACCAAATTCATGGTTGATGCAATACAAGGGGTAAATCCTATCTTCCATCTCTAACATTGGATATTGATTTCTATATATCACACAAACATCATTCCTAAAGATGTCCTCTTCAATAGCTTTTGCCTTGGTTGCACCTACTATGGATCTTTCCTAGGGTCATCCAAGTCAAAAGGGAGGTAGCATAAGGACCCTCATCATCATCTGATTACCAACTAAAGATAATGCATCAAAAGAATTTAGAAAGGATTAGAAAATGTTCTTCTACACTTCTTCTTTGGACATGTAATTTCATTGCTTCAATCACACATCCAAAGAGGGGCAAATATAGCCACCTGAAAATGAACCTTTAGTGATTAAATAAATTATTTTAATCCTTTAATGATGTATTATTCAAAAAGGGATTAAATATATCTAAAAGAGGTGTAGGCCATGTATTTGATACCCTTGTGGCATGTACAAGGGTTCAAATCTTATAATAGAAGTATTCATATATAAAGGCATTTAAGACATACAAAGAGAAGGAATCATAAGGAGGAGTCTACACAAAGGAGGAGGTTACAAAAGACCTCAAGACATCTATCAATTGAAGATGAGATAGAGAACCAAGGGCTCCATCAACCTTGCAAAGCAAACCTTTGCAAGATCTTCTTATCTGTAATGAGTGAATCTTTTATTTGAGTATTATCATATATTTGGTATATTAAATATCATTCACTCGCTTATCATTCTTCTTTTATCCTATTTGTTATTTTATCTAATATCATGATATTGGCGACATACTGTTACCAAGGCACCAATGATGTGCTTGTGCATGTTTACTTGTTCATGCTTGATGTATGCTTCTATTAATCAATTGAATAAGCTAATTGAGTGAACGAACCTGCATGCTTAGTCATCTATTGTCATATTCCTGATTTATGTCAGCAAAGACTTAATAGTGCAATTAATTAACCCCATTTAATTAAGACAAATTATTTAGGGTCTACAAGAATGAAATATTTCATATGCACCAATGAAGGTTGATCTAATTGATTTAATACTTTTAAGTTCACTAATATTCAACCATTGTTAAAGATATCAAAAAGTTACTATATATATGTGAATGATTGGTGGTTTTAGTATTTCAAAACATAGTAGAGGAGAAGGCTTTCAAGAACATGCAATCAAATAAGGTATTAAGCCAAATTGTTAATATCATAAAAAGATAGGGATCTTTTATTAATTTTACTCCAAGCCTTTGTGAATGGAAGGAGAAAAATTAAAAATAGATTTCTAATATTTTTGAGGTACTGATTGAGTTGAAAAATTCAATAGCCTATAAAGCCATAATTTCTAAATCAATTCTAACAACCTTTGTTGTGATCCTAAATATGTCTTCCATGTAAGGTACAAGGTTTTTATAGTTGATTTAAGAAATTGAAATAACTTATTCAGATGCAACTTTTCATATATGGTTATTTATGAATAATATTATTTCATAAATAACATGCATAATGTAGTTGTTTTCCATTTTGGTCTCAAATATTATCCTTGCCCCATTTTAAAGCTAGAAAAGTTGCACATATAATCAAAATACTTATAACAATGATTGAATATGATCTAAAACCAATCAATTACATTTTTTGAAAATATTAAAGATCCTCCAAATAAGGCCCATTCTATGCATACTATGTATCATGTAATTATTACATTCCTTTTGTCATAGTATTATGTAAATATGATATGAATATTATTTGGTATCATCATGCATGCTATTCTATATAGAAAACATGCTATTCTAAGATGATGTAAATATATTTCTATCGTTAAATATATAAATTTGACTTGAAAATTATTTGGTACCTATTAATGGTGATTTCATTCCAAATTAAAAATGTAATCTTGATGTTACATTTCATAAAAAAATATACAAGGTATGGAAGAGGTTTATGTATTCATGGAATATTAACATAATTAATTTAAACACATATAGAAATGGACAAAAGGAATGAATAAAGGAAGTGAAAAATAAATATAAAGATGCCACTTAGTATAATTATGATTCATACCAATAAGGTGGTGCTAATATTTCTATATAAATTCGTGGCAAGGATAGCCATTAATGATACCAAATATGAGAAAAAATAATATTGTAAATACAATGTTAAGCAAGCACCTTGGAAAAGGGATCATACATAATCAAATAGGTGTTGATACTATGTTATAACCATAATTGGTAATTATG
>Ga0115848_100616_pt1 | contig 14474 bp, 14 predicted proteins | sample InSIn3gowninarea_FD_83862 | JGI IMG/M metagenome (GOLD analysis project Ga0115848, IMG submission 83862) | reverse complement strand
TTAGGTCAAATTGCCTTGTTTGAGGCTAACTTGGTGTGGAGGTGAAAAATAAATTATTTGACTGAATAATAAATCTTTTTAAATGATTCAAAAGCCCATGAAGAGTGTCTTTAAATGGATAATGACTCTAATGACTTTGTATAAATCCTAGAAGTCCTCAATGGCGACTTTGACCTAAAACATGATGACCCAAGCATGAAACCCATGCTTTAATAAGTAGTAGTAGTAGTAATAATAATAATAATAATAAATTATTTATTTTGATAAATACATTTCATTATGACTCAAATGTAATTTATGAAGACCGAATCTAGTTACATTCTTTAACACTCCCTCTTAACTAGGGAAGTATTCATACTTACATATACAAGTGTTGGGTGCTAATAGGTGTCTTTTAAACTCCTAATTGCCTCACATTAATTATCAACCCGGGAAAGTCTTTTTATTCCAAGAGTGTACACAATATGTGCAAGCTATGAATCCAAAGAGTAATGCTTTTTAAAATGAAGTATAAACCTTTCATACAAGAGTAAATGGATGCATTTATAAAACTCAACTTGCGACTATTAAAGGATATATTACATCTAAGCATCAAGACTTAATCCTCAATTGAAATCATAATCAAATCTCAAACAAGCAATTCAATTGACAATAGCATCAACCAAGAGTGTAGTAGCATTAACCAATCTCTTCTGTCGATTCTATCTAAATTGCACTCAATTTCAATTAAACGATTCAAATGGAAATGATGTCAACCGAGAGTTCAGTAGTATTAACCAATCTCCTTCAGTTGATTCTATAATAACCACACTCTTATCATGATCAACAAGATTCAATGCTTTAACTGATAATCAATTTAATCTACAGTAAGCATAAATGGAATCAAATGACAAAGTTGTGAATCACATAAGGAAAGTAAACTAACTTCAATACAGGAAATCAACAAATAGCAAATAAGATAAACTCACAGAGAATGGAAAAACATCAAACCAATCAAACTTGCGTGAATTAGAAAGATATAACACAAAGGATAATAGTTTGATCCATGAGAGGCTAGGACCTTAGCCACCAGCAAATACTGTTGAGCTACTTCAGAGAGTACCAATGAACAACAATGTAAATTATGTATTAACCATTGAACATAATCCTCATTACAATATGGTCATGTTCCTCAAAAGCACCAGTCTTAAAATTACAATTTGAAATAAACGGAGATCGATTGATTGATTGATTCCCTTTCCTCCTACAGTTTTCACTTTTATAGTAAAAAAGGGTAAAAGATAAATGTGATCCCGCAGGATCGGGAAATCTTGAGGGATTCACAACTGAATGCTATCTTCTAACATTCTTCTTGTTTAGCGTTGATCCTCTTGATTTGTCCTCTAGCCTGTCTGCAACTGAAGTGCCTTATTCCTCCTTTGTTAGTTTACATTGTTTTGTCTCTAGGGAACAACAGTTGTTCCTTTTGTCGTTTTTCTACATAAAACGGATTAAGAATTAGTTATGGTGGCTAAATCTTAATAAAGAGTATTTCATTCATTTCTTATCATAATCCATCAATATGTTAGCGTATCAAGGTACGAAAGAGATAAGAAAAGAGGAAAAAGGCACTGTAATTGAGAGTAAATACATACCCAGTGCATAACTCAACATACTCCCCTACTTACCTTATTTCATGTCCTCATGAAAAGTAAATAGTTCTTATGTAATGCAGTTAAAGAGTAGGCTAGAGAGAAAGCTTCAAAAATTGGCCTAGAGCCATGATTTTGAGCCAGAAGCGCAAAGGCGAGCCTTTCTTTTCCTTCAGGCAACTCGTAGTCAGTGTGATACCCTTCAAGAGGATACCAAATAATGAGACTCTGAAACTGGCATCCCAACCAATAAGCTCCTTCTCTCAAAATAATATTGTTGTAGGTGATCATTTGGGCCGCAACAGCTTTAAAATTATTATAATTAAATGGTTCCCTTTCTTTCACACTAATAGTGGAGATCATCCATCTAGGCTTAGATGCAATCATGGATATTTCTTGAATGGAGAGGAATATGTCATTCCTTTCTGCACAATCTCCTTATGTATGGGCCCTAAAGTTTTAATCATGCCCTCTTGTGTCATCAACTTTTTATGGTTAGCAAACATTTGTAAAGGGTTTTTAGGTTCACTCCTCACCCAAAGATCCAATCCATGTTCCTGTCTTTGAAATGCATTATAAACTTTAAACCATTTGAGTTCGTTAACTGCAAACGAGATAAAAGCCTGGAATTAAATGTCTCCAACAAAAGGATTAGGGTTCTTTTCCACCTCATTTTCTAATATGAAATTGTGCAGATAGAACTCACAAAGAAGCCTCTAGACCTTTGCACCATGTTGCTTGCAACAATTTATAAAATCTTCAATTGTGCCTAATTCAATTGGTTTACTAGCTCTTACGGCTTTGATTTTCAATAACATATACCATTCTAATAAGAACAAGGCATAATTGGTGGCAGGAGACCTACATGTCAGGACATCTGAATACAGTGAGCAGATGGTGTTTGTCTAACTCATGATTCTGTCTAGCTTGAATTTTACCTTCTCCAACTTTTCTTCTGCCTTTCTATACCTATCAAAGGTCTCGCTCTTTATTATAGTTAGTTCTCTAAGTTGTTTCTGCAGCTCTTGATATCTCTGCAGGGAAACTGTCTCTTGTTCATATCATTCCAAAGTGAGCCAAGCTTGTGCCAATTCCTCCTGAAGATAAAGTAAAATAGGTTCATGGTGCATCAGAATGTCTTTAGCTTGTATGTCCGTCTAAGTGCCTATGCTACAAGAGGGGATATCCTCTATCTGAGTGCCTATGCTACAAGAGGGGATATCCTCTGTCTGCACTTCTTTATTATGGGAGGTCCAAACCTCCATCTAAGCAGCTACATCTACTAAATCTGCATCCAATACTGCTTAAGTGATGATTGTTCGAGTAGGTATGAGCTCAGTTTGAGTCCCTGTAGTCCTACCTTCACATAATTATATTTGCACAACCACATTGACTACCTCAGGGGTATTGTGCGGAATTTTTCCTATTGTAATTTCCTTTATTTTTTGTCGAAGCCTCTTGACCATCTTACGAAGCTTCTAGTGTTCTTTTCTTAGCTTCTTCAATTTCGTTCTGGCTCCATGCTTCTTCTGAGGAGTAACTGGTCTACTAATAGTCTCGTTAATAGCCTATGTCTCTAAAGAGCCTGGTTGTTCACCCTGGCTTTGCTCCAATAAGACCGTGTCTCTAGATTGATTATCAGACTCCCGAATAACCTCTATGTCTGCTTCCTCTTCTTGGCCTGTGACCTCTACATATAGACCTTCTTGTTGTTGATCATGGCTGTTTTCCACTAGGAACGTGTCAACAGATTGGTTCTTTGATCCCTGAATAGCCTCTATAACTTCCTCTTCTTGGTTTGCATCTTTTGGGGAAGGCAGAATTTCGGTATAGCCAGAATTCCCTGGAGATTGGGCTTCTCCTAAGTTAGGATTAAGCGGTTCTTCTGACTACATGTAGACGTTCATATTGGCTAGGACCTGGGCCATTGCTGCCTCAAATTCCTATAAAATATCATCTTGAGAACTCATTTTTGGTGTTGGAGGAGACCCCCCTTCGTTTTCTCGTTCATCATCGAAATGCCCTGCTCCTTCTTTTACTAAGTCAGGTCTATCTCCTCCCTCAAGTTCTAATGCAAGCTTATCTTGTATTTTTAACTCTGTTTACAAGTCCTATACATTTTCTGAGCTAGATGATTCTGTTGGTTGAATAGCATTGCCTCGAGGATTTTCAGACATTCCCTGGTCTGAATTCAACCTTGTAGATTGTCTACGCTTGTGAGGTCTGCTTCCTGATGGGGCAGTCCTTTTCCTTTTTGGAACAGGGTTAGGTGCTAGCAGGTTTTCACCTCTTTCGAGGGCCAATATGAGATCATCCCATGTTGATTGTTGTTGGGAAAGGTTGTGACTAACTATTAACCTGATAAGAAAATGGTGGCTAACTATTGTCTCTGGGCATTGAGACCGTCTCAGCCTCTCTGCAGTGTCATGCAATAATGAATTCAATAGTGCAGGCAAATTAATAGATCATTTTTGTTTTAAGACTGCTAAAAGTTTAGTTGTCGTGGCCTTACCACGTCTCGATGCCCATCGCAAGTAATATAGTTCTGGACAATTCATGCCAATTCTCCCCCCGGCTCTCCAAGAGAATATGGCTGAATGCCTTTTCCTTTCTTGATTAGCTCTTTCCCTTCATCCCTAAAATTCTCCATAGCGTCATGCAACTTTAGTCACTTGTCAGCCCATACTGTTCCTTCTGCTGGCAGCCCAGACACTTCTGCTATCACAGCATCTGTTACGATGATTTATCTACCTCTCACCAAGGATTGTCCATTATGTAGATGCTGTAGAAATTCAATGGCGATTGCCTCATTGGGGGGTTGAAATCTTGTAAAATATATTGTCCATCTTACACGAGCTAGAATTTCCCTGGCTCCATTGGAGATAGGCAGTATTAAAGGTTCTCGTTGCAGTGTTTTACCTCCCATGATGCTTGAGTTCTTCCTACTCCTACAAACGATTAGTGTAGTGGAGAAAACACAGCAATGAGCAGCAACTGAGAGATGGAACAATGAGTAGTTGTAACATCACTGTTAGATGATGTTTTATGAAAATAAATACCATTAAATTGAGGACTATTATAATGGCACACGCTCTGTGATTATGGGATGTTGTATTATCCTACAAAACCCAATAAAACAATGACAGCGCATGCATGAGTGTACTGGAGGTCCTTGCCCCCTCTCAAAATTAAAGGTCGCCTACACAAAAAGATGACGTTTTGGTGAAGAAGTACAGGGGTGATGGATTGGGCAGTAAAGGTGGCAGAGTACATATATTAATGAAAGGATCGTAAAAGGATATTGGAGTAATGAAGATAATGCATGTAAAAAGAATTATTAATGAGTGATAAGATGTCGTGAGGTGATGTGATAAGTAAAAAGGATAGCGTGCGTAAGAGATGATACCTTACCGCCGCTATTCCACTTGAAAATGATGTGATTGATTTTAGAAAAAAATTAACTCATGCATCAAGGTTCAAGGTAAGGTAAGTTAGGGAAATAATCTCTCCATAGAAAAATAGAAAAATAAGAAGAGGGCATCGTAATAATTATTGATGTAGAAAATAAACTTCAATACCATAAGCAGAGTTGTTGCTCCCTGCAAGCGTCCATAGCCTCGACAGAGTTGCTTTCTAACCCTTAGGAGCCAGGATCCTCTATGTATAGTTGGGGAAGTGCATTATGATGTCCACAGTAGAGATCAATGTGCTGGCATGGTGACCAGATGAACACATTTCCATTCACTCGAAAGTAGCAAAAGTGGTCAGGCCGGCTCGTGATGAGACCTCCTGTTCCAAGGACTTTGTTTCTTGATGCATCCATTGGATCATATCCTTGGTGTGGTGGCCATAGTGGGAATGCCACTTCGCCACATCCCTATGAACATGGTAGGTTGGCTCGTGATGAGACCCCCATATCCTCCATCTGTAGATCAAAAAACATAAAATTGTTAATGAACTTTATTATTATTATTATTATTATATATTTTACACTCCCCATTTTATATATAGAGGGTGGCTCAGTACTCCTTAAGAGTAGGGATGGTGGAATAAGTTTAAACATATCAATAAAAAAAAAATATACCCATAATCTTAATGATAATAAGCAGAGAGAATTATACTAGAGGGAGTAGAACCAGCATGGTGAAGATAATCAATCAGTATCATTTATAGCAGAAATGAGGACAGTAAAGTGATATATAAAATTGTGTCCTTTCTCTTTCAATCATCACAAAGCAATCTTGTTAAAGATAATAATGTTAAGGATATTCACCTGCTTCAATAGACTCCATACTTGTTGTCCTCATATATGTATTGTACTCTATGAAATAAAGAGGGAAAAAATGAGCTGGGATGGGCTAGGAATGATCATGTAAGGGGAAGAAAGGGTTGTTCTAAAAAATAGTCACAAAGTGCTATTCCCTTGGGAAAATAGCAAAAACACTCGAAAAATTGTTGTTCCCTTTAGGGAACAGTAGCTGTTCCTTGGAGGAAACAACAAAAAAATCACTCGGAAAAAGTGTTGTTCCCTTTAGGGAATAGCAGCTGTTCCCTAGAGGGAACAACAAAAAAGTACTCGCAGAAAGTGTTGTTCCTTATAGGGAACAACATATGTTCCATATAGGGAACAACAAATGAACGCACACAAAAAAGTGTTGTTCCCTTTAGGGAACAGTAGCTATTCCCTATAGGGAATAACAAATCAGCACACACGAAAAAGTGTTGTTCCCTATAGGGAACAACAAATAAACACACAAAAAAGTGTTGTTCCCTATAGGGAACAACAAATAAACACACAAAAAAGTGTTGTTCCATTTAGGGAACAATAGCTGTTCCCTATAGGGAACAACAGCTATTCCCCTGTAGAGAACAAAAAATATACACACATGAAAAAGTGTTGTTCCCTGTAGGGAATAACAAATGAACACACACGAAAAAGTGTTGTTCCATTTAGGGAACAACAGTTGTTCCCTATAGGGAAAAACGAAAGAAAACACACAAAAAAATGTTGTTCCCTGTAGGGAACAACAAATGAACACACAAAAAAGTGATGTTCCCTTTAGGGAACAACAATTGTTCCCTGTAGGGAACAACTAAAGAAAACATACGAAAAAAATGTTGTTCCCTTTAGGGAATAGCAGTTGTTCCTTGTAGGGAACAGGAAAAGAAAACACATGAAAAAGTGTTGTTCCCTGTAGGGAACAACAAAAGGAAACACACAAAAAAGTGCAGTTCCCTTTCGGGAACAGCTAAAGAAAACAGGGAGAGAAAAAAACACAGACAAGAAATCATCCCTATTGCTCTAAACATCAGAAAGGCTATGATACTGAAGAAACAAAAACAATAGAACAAACAGAAAAAAACAATTGTATTTACAAGTCTCAAAAAAATCACCTTTTTACGGGACTGGTGATGCCAAAGAGTTTCCTTTTGCAACAAGAATTTGTATCGTAGAATCTCCACATATCTATTGGCAAAAGGATTCCCTTGTAAGCTGTTTATGGTATAGGTGTACCTGATGCCCATTTTCTTTAAAGGAGTAGCCAGACCCATCAATGGTGGCCAATGTAAGGGTGCCATTATCATGTACTTATTTTATCTTGTAGGGACCTAACCACCTAGTCTGGAGTTTGCCTGGGAAGTCTTAGAACCTAGAATCCTAGAGAAGTGCCAAGTCACCCTCACGGAATGTCTTTTTCTTAATGAGGGTGTCATGCCATTTTATTCTTTGTTGTTGAATAATTGCAGTATGTTGAAGATCCAATAGCCGAATTTCATCTAATTCATTTATTTGTTGTAATCTGTTAATATATGCTTCATTCAAATCCAACCCCACTTCTTGGGCTATCCTTAATGTCTGAATTTCAAATTATATGGGGAAGATAGGTTCCTTACCAAACACCAGCTGATATGGGGAGTATCCTGTTGTATTCCTCCAGGTCGTGTGATATGCCCACAGGGCTTCTGGCAATCGAGTAGTCTAGTTGCGTCTATGTGAGGCGACTGTCTTTGTTAGAATGGCCTTGATTACCTTGTTGGTAGTCTCTACCTAGCCATTTGTTTGCAGGTGGTATGGAGAGGTGATTTTATGAAAAATGTGATGATTTTTTAGTGTAGAAGCAATCTTATGGCCTACAAATTGTGGCCCTCCATCTGTAATTATTTCTCTAGGCAAACCATACCGCATGAAAATTTCAAAGAGAAAACTGATTACTATTTCCTCTGTTTCTCTTGGTAACACTACTGCCTCCACCCATTTAGTCACATATTCCATTGCAACTGGTATATATGATTTTTTATTAGATGGTGGATTTATTGGGTCGACGAAGTCTAGCGCCCAACGTTCAAAGGGTTCGATGACTAGCTGTGGGTGTAGGGGCATCTCATCAGACTAGCAATGACAGCCCATTCTTTGGTAGCTATCGCATGCTTGGACAAATTTCTTAGCGTCCTTAAAAATCGTGGGCCAAAAATAGCCCATCTATAAAATTTTATGTCCAGTCCCATGGTCTGCAAAATGTCCACCGTAAGGTCCATCGTGGTAGGCTTTTAGGATATCGTAAATTTCGTCTTCTCTGACACACTTGCGGATATGCATATCGGCTCCTGTGTGAAAGAGGTATCCTTCGATCCAGGAGAACCGAGCGCTACGTTGCACTATCAATTTCCTTTCTCTGGGTGTTAGGTGTTTGGGTAGTTTCCCCACTACTAAATAATTCACCACATCTGCATACCATGGTTTTTTCACTGTCATAGCGAACAGGTGCTCATCAGGGAACTGGTCTTCTACTACCATTGCATCATCTGTTCTTGGCACTCGAGAGAGGAAGTCTACCACCAAATTTTCCTTTCCTAGTCAATCCTTGATTGTTATGTCAAATTCTTGCAAAAGGATTAACCATCGTGACACTCTTCCATTCATAATAGGTTTATTAGCTAAATATTTGATAGCGGAGTGATCAGTATACAGGACTACAGGGTATTTTGTTATATAGTGTCTAAATTTATTAATAGCATAGATTACAGCTAGAAACTCATTCTCTATTACTGTGTAATTTAACTCAACAGGAGTTAAATTTTTGCTGATGTAGTATATCGCATAGGGTTTCTTGTCTTCTTCTTGGCCAAGAACTGCTCCAATGGCTGTATCTGATGCATCTGATGAAATATGGAATGGTATATTCCAGTTCGGGCCTCGTAATACTGGTGTTGTTGATACCAGTCGTTTTAATTCTGCAAAGGCAATGTCACACTTGTCAGTCCATATAAAATCAATATTTCTTGTCAAAGCATATAATGGTGCAGTAATTTTTGAAAAGTCTTTTATAAATCTCCAATAATATCTAGAAAATCCCAAAAAACTATGTACCTCTGTTTGAGTGCAGGTGGTAGCTAGTAAGAGGATGACTTGTATTTTTGCTAGATCTACCTGAATTCCAGCTGCAGAGATGTAATGGCTCAAGATCAGGCCCTCTGTCATCATCATATGGCATTTCTTGTGGCTCAAGCAGAGCCTAGTAGCAATGCATCTTTCTAGGACTTTCTCCAATGTCTGTAATGCCTGCTCAAAGTCATCTCCATAAGGTGTGAAATCATCCATGTATACCTCTAATCCCTCGTTTATCAAGTCTGCAAAAATACTGAGTATGGCTCTTTAGAATGTAGAAGGTACGTTGCACAGTCAAAAAGGTAATACCCTGTAAGAAAACATCCCCCAGGGGCAAGTGAAGGTATCTATTGGCAAAAGGATTCCCTTGTAAGCTGTTTATGGTATAGGTGTACCTGATGCCCATTTGCTTTAAAGGAGTAGCCAGACCCATCAATGGTGGCAAATGTAAGGGTGCCATTATCGTGTACTTATTTTATCTTGTAGGGACCTAACCACCTAGTCTGGAGTTTGCCCGGGAAGTCTTAGAACCTAGAATCGTAGAGAAGCGCCAAGTCACCCTCACGGAATGTCTTTTTCTTAATGAGGGTGTCATGCCATTTTATTCTTTGTTGTTGAATAATTGCAGTATGTTGAAGATCCAATAGCCGAATTTCATCTAATTCATTTATTTGTTGTAATCTATTAATATGTGCTTCATTTAAATCCAACCCCACATCTTGGGCTATCCTTAATGTCTGAATTTCAAATTATATGGGGAAGATAGGTTCCTTACCAAACACCAGCTGATATGGGGAGTATCCTGTTGTATTCTTCCAGGTCGTGCAATATGCCCACAGGGCTTCTGGCAATCGAGTAGTCTAGTCGCGTCTATGTGAGGCGACTGTCTTTGTTAGAATGGCCTTGATTACCTTGTTGGTAGTCTCTACCTAGCCATTTGTTTGCAGGTGGTATGGAGAGGTGATTCTGTGAAAAATGTGATGATTTTTTAGTGTAGCAGCAATCTTATGGCCTACAAATTGTGGCCCTCCATCTGTAATTATTTCTCTAGGCAAACCATACCACATGAAAATTTCAAAGAGAAAACTGATTACTATTTCCTCTGTTTCTCTTGGTAACACTACTGCCTCCACCCATTTAGTCACATATTCCATTGCAACTAGTATATATGATTTTTTATTAGATGGTGGATTTATTGGGTCGACGAAGTCTAGCGCCCAACGTTCAAAGGGTTCGATGACTAGCTGTGGGTGTAGGGGCATCTCATTAGACTGGCCATGACGGCCCATTCTTTGGTAGCTATCGCATGCTTGGACAAATTTCTTAGTGTCCTTAAAAATCGTGGGCCAAAAATAGCCCATCTATAAAATTTTATGTCCAGTCCCATGGTCTGCAAAATGTCCACCATAAGGTCCATCGTGGCAGGCTTTTAGGATATCGTAAATTTCGTCTTCTCTGACACACTTGCGGATATGCATATCGGCTCCTGTGTGAAAGAGGTATCCTTCGATCCAGGAGAACCGAGCACTACGTTGCACTATCAATTTCCTTTCTCTGGGTGTTAGGTGTTTGGGTAGTTTCCCCACTGCTAAATAATTCACCACATCTGCATACCATGGTGTTTTCACTGTCATAGCGAACAGGTGCTCATCGGGGAACTGGTCTTCTACTACCATTGCATCATCTGTTCTTGGCACTCGAGAGAGGAAGTCTACCACCAAATTTTCCTTTCCTAGTCAATCCTTGATTGTTATGTCAAATTCCTGCAAAAGGATTAACCATCGTGACACTCTTCCATTCATAATAGGTTTATTAGCTAAATATTTGATAGCGGAGTGATCAATATACAGGACTACAGTGTATTCTGTTATATAGTGTCTGAATTTATTAATAGCATAGATTACAGCTAGAAACTCATTCTCTATTACTGTGTAATTTAACTCAGCAGGAGTTAAATTTTTGATGATGTAGTATATCACATAGGATTTCTTGTCTTCTTCTTGGCCAAGAACTGCTCCAATGGCTGTATCTGATGCATCTAATGAAATATGGAATGGTATATTCCAGTTCGGGCCTCGTAATACTGGTGTTGTTGATACCAGTCGTTTTAATTCTGCAAAGGCAATGTCACACTTGTTAGTCCATATAAAATCAATATTTCTTGTCAAAGCATATAATGGTGCAACAATTTTTGAAAAGTCTTTTATAAATCTCCAATAATATCTAGAAAATCCCAAAAAACTATGTACCTCTGTTTGAGTGCAGGCGGTAGCTAGTAAGAGGATTACTTGTATTTTTGCTAGATCTACCTGAATTCCAGCTATAGAGATGTAATGGCTCAAGATCAGGCCCTCTGTCATCATCATATGGCATTTCTTGTGGCTCAAGTAGAGCCTAGTAGCAATGCATCTTTCTAGGACTTTCTCCAATGTCTGTAATGCCTGCTCAAAGTCATCTCCATAAGGTGTGAAATCATCCATGTATAAGTCTGCAAAAATACTAAGTATGGCTCTTTAGAATGGAGAAGGTACGTTGCACAGTCCAAAAGGTAATACCCTGTAAGAAAACATCCCCCAGGGGCAGGTGAAGGTAGTATTATCTTAGTCTTCGGGGGCAATTTGGATTTGGTTGTAGCCACTGAAGCCATCCAGAAAAGAGAAGAATTTTTTACCTACCAATGTGTTTAGAACCTGGTTGATAAACGGAAGGGGAAAATGGTCTTTTTGCATTACTTTGTTAAGCTCTCTGTAATCGACGCATATATGCCATTTCCCATTCTTTTTTGGAACCATAACTAATGGAGAGACCCATTTACTGCCAAATATGAGATAGATAAAATTCACATCTAACAATTTCTGCAGTTCATCTATAACGATATCCTTTAGGTGAGGGTTCAACATACGCTGAGGTTGTCGAATGGGTCTTGCATCTTTTTCAATGTAGATGTGGTGCATACATAGTTGAGGGTCAATCCCTTTCATATCTGGGTAATCCCAAGCAAAAGCCCCTTTATATTTCCTAAGGATTTGAATAAGTTTCTGCTATTGGTCATCACTCAATATTTTGTTAATGTTAAGGATTTTCCCTGGATCAATTTCAATAGGTTTGCTATTATAGACAGTTGTTGTTGGTATTGTTTGGTCATTGATATCTTTTAAAGGATCTTCTTCAATTTCATTATCAAGGACTGCTTCAATCATGTGACATTTTAGATTACATATGGTAGCAGGGTGGTTAATGTAAGTGTTAATAATATCGTCTTCTATTTGGTTTTTAAATTCAAGAGCATCTGCTACAGTTAATGGTGATCGAATATTTTCGGTTAAATATGTTACAAGCTGCTTCCTAGTTTTTATTATGGTTAGGCTTGGCTGAGCTGGAGGGTATAAAGCTAGGTTATTCACATCATTCCCTCTAGTTATAGTCATACTTCCTGTTTGGCAGCTTATATAAGCATCTGTAGTCGCTAGCCAAGGTCTTCCTAATATTAGAGGATGTCCATATAGCTAGTTTCTTGGATTAATAATAAAAAAATCTGCCAGGTATTCCCAAGAATCTACAGACACCATCACATTATGTAATTTCCCTTCTGGTTTAATAACTAAATGGTCAACAAGTTCCCACAAGATCATAGTTGGATCTAAGGTTGTGATGCCAAGTCTCTCACAAGTTGTTGTTGTGAGAATATTAATGGCTACCCCTAAATCAACTAATGCATTGGGAAAGGAGCATTCATTTATTTGTACTGTGACAATAGAGTTTCTTGGATCTTCATATTTCACCAGTTCCTCTTTGCCTAATAATAGATCAAACAAAGTTCCGACTACATGGACAGTTGGTATTGACTTTATTTTTCTCGTAGACTTTTTGGCACACAATTCCTGAATGGTTTTTGCATAGATTGGAATGTCTTGAATAGCCTGGAGGAGGGGTATTTTTACGCAAAGATTTTTTAGTTCTCCCAGGAGATCGAAGTTGGGATATTCGATTGGGCGAGGTATAATCAATCTTTCTGGGAATGACGGAGAAGAGGTAATGATCTGTTCATGATTTTTCTGCTTGATTGTATTGTTCCTTTGAGGTGTTTGTTCTACAGTCAATGGCTTATTTGGGTAAGGTTCTTCAAGTTGCAGATTTTTATCATCCTCTGGTGCGATTATTCGTCCAGACCTCAATTTGAGTTCATTACATTCTCTCAACTTAGTTTGTGGATCTATACCTTCAATTATTTGTACCGAATGAACCAGTCTATTGTTAGGATTTGGGTTGGGCTGGGCTGGGAGTTGCGGTCGTAGATTGGATTGAGGATTTTGCTACAACGTATAAGGTGTTGGTAGCGTGGGTTGAGGCACGGGAACTGTCCCTACTAGCTGGTTCATGGGTCTTTGCCAGCTTGATTTCCAATTTTGGTTTTGTGAAGTGGAGGGGGACCATTGAGATGGATATGGGTTGTTCTGCCAGAATGATAGAAGGTAAGAGGGATTTGGCCAACTATTGTTCAAATTTTATTGATTGGACCAAGGTGGCATGGAGAATGCTTGTGGTGGCCAATTAGGAAAAGGTGGCTGGTTCTACCATGTAGCTCTTGTATATTGCTGGGAATTATATTGTGAAGGCTGAAAGAATGAACATGGGTCGATAGGCATACATGTTTTCCGTGCTTGCCATTAGCGACGCTGGTTTAACAGGTATATTGGTTCTACTTCTTCCTCTATCTCCTTGAAGACCACTTTTAATTCTGGGAGCAATGGGTAACTTTCTGTGGCATGTTCCTTAGTGCATATGGCATAGGTTTGTACCATATCCAGTGGGCATTCTTTATGACTATGTTTATTTCTGCATTGAGGGAAAAAGGTAACCAGGTTTTACTCTGCTTCGACCTGCTTCTGCTTGGCTTACATGATGTCTAACTGTGTTGTCAAGGTTCCCAAGATATCTATTTTGAAATCTTCCAACAGGTTGCTAATTTCAACATGAGTAATGCTTCCCCCTGAGACTTTGTTGTCCCTGGTGCTCACATCACGTCCAGCCGGTTTCAGTCTTGTACTGCCCCTCGAGCACCTGATGCACAAATCAATAATATTAGCATAGTCTTCTTGATATTTATCACCTTTACCCATAATATTTAGTGTCTCTATCCAATGGTCTTTCATCCCTTTAATCATCGTGGTTTTTAGAACATTATCAGGTAGGTTTTCATAAGGAGACCTTTGGAGGTTATATTGGAAACACTCCACATATTCTTCCAAAAGTTTCACTAGGCCTTGCTACCATTTGGAATATCTCATCTTTTAGTTCTATAGATCTGCAATAATCTTGATATTTTTTAAGGAAGGTAGTTTTCATTTGGTCCCAAAAAATTGAAGTTGTTTCCCTCCACTTTAAAGGGAGCAACCTTGCATTGGTTTATGGGACTAGGTGGAGGCACCATCAACGATTGGGACCAAATGAAAACT
>Ga0115848_100368_pt2 | contig 14487 bp, 10 predicted proteins | sample InSIn3gowninarea_FD_83862 | JGI IMG/M metagenome (GOLD analysis project Ga0115848, IMG submission 83862) | reverse complement strand
CGGCTTTTGCTTTAACTCAACAGAACTATGAAAAAAGCCCCAGACTGCAAAAATTATTACAAAAGGTGTTTCAGTTGTTGCGGGCATTTAGGTAAGCTAGAATCGCTACGGTAGAGGAGCAAAGTCAGCCTTTATGCACCGGATATTATCAGGAGCGTTGAGCATCGAAAAATTGACCGTGTCGATCGCAAATTTGCCTCAGTCATTACAAGGTACAAAGCTAGTACAACTGTCAGATTTGCACTATGACGGTTTGCGGTTGTCGGAAGAAATGTTAGAGCAAGCAATTTCTGTTACTAACGAAGCGGAAGCCGATTTAATTGTTTTAACTGGCGACTATGTAACCGACGATCCCTCGCCGATTCATCAATTGGTATTGCGACTCAAGCATCTGCAAAGCCGCGCTGGTATCTATGCGGTGCTTGGAAACCACGATCTTTATCATCGCAATTCTAAAGCCGAAATTACTCAAGCGCTAACGGGCGTAGGTATTCACGTGCTGTGGAATCAAATTGCTTACCCTCTAGGTCAACAATTACCCATTGTCGGATTAGCTGATTATTGGTCAAAAGAGTTTGAAATAAAACCAGTCATGAGCCAATTAGATGCAGATACGCCCCGCATTGTTCTATCTCACAATCCTGACACGGCAGAACTATTGAAAAAATGGCGCGTAGATTTGCAATTATCCGGTCATACTCATGGAGGTCAAATTATGCTTCCTGGGATTGGTCTGGCGGTGACTTTGTACAAAAGTTTTCGTCGTAAGCTTTCTAAGTCTGCGCGCCGTCGGATACCATTCATGCAGAAAGATTACGCCAAAGTCGTCCGTCATTGGGATTGGGCGCAAGGTTTCCACCAAGTCGGAACTAATCAACTGTATGTCAATCGCGGTTTGGGGACTTACTTTCCAGGGCGCTTGTTTTGTCCGCCGGAAGTTACGATTATTACTTTGATTTAATTCCAAAGTTTTAACCCGCCGAGCTACTACGGTAAAGAAATAAGTAGCCATTCGGCGGGTTATTAAAGGATGTATTAGTTTTAAACGAACTCAAAAGCTAACTCTAGTAAGGTGGACTATTACTCGCAACTTCAATTTAACTGGTGCATCCCACCGAGTCTAAATAAACAGTAACCTTGGCAGTAGATTAACGTACCTCCTATAACAACACTCATTCACGGATTTAAGTAAATTAAATGTCAAGATGCTACAAGGAAGTTCTTGCGAGGTGACGAACGCAGGAGGCACGGGCGCTTGTCGAAATGTTTGGTTGAATGTTTCTTTTTTGTGCCTGTACTTAAATTAGCATTCGCGTTTCTATTATTAATTCTTGATTTACCAAACTTGACTGGCATTTATATATTGCAATTATCGATAAGATTTCTTAACTAAAAAGTCCCCTCTAAATTTAGAGGGGACGTTAACAACTATCTAATTTACGCTCGATCATTAGTTATTATCACTTGTTGCTGGAGTTTCGGTACTAGATTCTGTTGTAGTTGTACTATTTTCTGTTGTGGTCGTACTTTGGGTATCTGGATTACTAGAAGTATCGCTCTTAGGTGCAGTTTCCATTGTGGTCGTACTTTGGGTATTTGAACTGCTAGAAGTATCGCTCTTGGGTGGTGCAGTTTCCGTTGCAGGGGATGGGGATGTAACGGGGGGAACAGTAATATTAACGTTCTGCTCTGGAGCGGTAACAGAAGGTTGAGGCGCGGGAGAAGTCTGTTGCTGAGGAACAGGAACTAAGACATCTCTAGTTCTATCGATAATTGTAGTTTCGGTTTTGGTTTCAGGTACAGGGCTAGGTTCTGCTCTATTGGGTACAGGGACTACTACGGGAGTTACAGGATTAACATCATCGCGTTGGTTTGCATACCATACCGCGCCAGCCGTTAAAGCTGCTAAAGATGCCAACAAGATACCAATTAATAAACCGCGTCCGGCATTTTCATTATCGCGGGAAGCTAACGCATTTTCTTGATAGCGTTCATCAACTTGACCATTAACATAACCATCTTTATAGGTATTAGCGCCATTTACAGTTTCGGTGGTTTTGGAGATGCTAGTGTGACCATCAGTATCGCTGTATGTTTCTTGACGCACTTCGCGCCCGTAATTTTGAGGATCGTTTGGGTTAGCCATAATATTTATAGAACTTCCTTTGTAGTTAAAATTGGCAAATTATTAGCAACTTGTAAAAATACTGAGTTCGTATTTCTGTGTTTTATTTGCTACCTAAGCTTTAGTTGTTATTAGAATAACTTTTGCGGAGTCTCAATCGGCTCTATCTACAGATGGGATTAGATCATCTATCTAAGGACTGATTACGAGCGCAAATAATTGAACTGCATCCCTAATTTTAAAATTTCTACAAAATGGTATTTTTGCGCTTATTAAGGGAATCTTAAAGATAGAGAAAATATTAATCTACAGCCCCTTATATGAGTAATGCTATCGAGCTTGGTTGCTTGGTGCGATCGCGCAATTCAATGTTAGGAGTTGGCAAAGTTACGGAAATAACTCCCGACCATACTATAGTTGAGTATTTTTGCTCCCTAGGGCGACGCATTCACAAAACCTTACCTATAGACTCGCTCGCTAGAGTTAGGCTACCAAAACAGACGCGGTGCTACCTTTATTTGGAAGACAAAGACACTTGGACGATTGGCAGAGTTTACGCGGGGGATGAGTATGAGTATCAAATTGATTTGCCCGATCGCCAGACAATAGTAGCCACAGAGCAAGAAATTTATGTACGATGCGATCGCCCAATTGCTGACCCAATTGAAATATTGGCAATGAAGGGTCACGAAACGCCTTACTTTCACGCCAAGCGCTCGCGTTTCGTGCAATCTCTACTGCAACAACGGGCTGTTAGTCGCGGAATGACAGGACTTATTTCGGCAAATATCGCCCTTTATCCCCATCAAGTAGAAGTTGTCCGGCGCGTGCTTGAAGACCCCATTGGGCGCTACTTATTGGCGGATGAAGTGGGACTTGGGAAGACAGTTGAAGCGGGAGCTATATTGCGTCAATACCTGCTAGATGAGCCTCGCAAACAAGCATTAATCGTAGTTCCTCAATACCTTTTAGCGCAATGGCAGCAAGAGTTAGAAACTAAATTTTATCTCTCTAACTTTGCCAAACGAGTACAGTTAATTGCGGTAGAAGATTGGCATAAAATCACCCGTAAGGATATTAACTTTTTGATTTTGGATGAAGCACACCACATTGCAGCAATGGCTGCATCTTCAAGTAAGGTGCAAAATCAGTGTTTCGAGACGTATAAACAACTTGCTCATAAAAGCGATCGCTTACTCTTGTTATCTGCAACGCCTGTGTTAAATCACGAGCAAGACTTTTTAGCAATGCTGCATCTGCTCGATCCTACTACTTACAAGCTTGAGGATTTAGTAGGCTTTAGCGCTAAAGTGCTGAAACGTCAGGAAATTGGTAGAGTGCTGCTGGCTTTTAAAGCTGGTGCTAAACCCTTTGTTTTAAAAACAAATATTGGTAAGTTGCAAAGTATTTTTCCTGATGACACTTACTTACTAAATCTTCTCAGCCAGATGCAGCAAAGCTTAGAGCAAAAAGCCTCTGCTACCGAGCTAGATAAAATGGTGCAGGTAATTCGCAATCATATCAGCGATACCTACAGGCTGCACCGCCGGATGCTGCGAAACCGCCGCGCTACTGTTGAGGATGTAATTTTTGACCGCAATGCTACACCTAAAACTGAATACGACTTAGACGAGCGCTCTTATCCCCTCCACGAGCTACTAGAAGAATGGCGAACGGTTGCAAGCGGACAATATACGCGAATTTTCTTACTATTATTTCGCGCTGCTGGGACTTGGTTGGGGGTTTTAAAAGCAGTAGTTACGGCTCGTTTACAGGGCGTATCTAATGCAGATTTAGTTAAAGAGTTTGGCAATGAAGATGTGCGCCTTTTAGTTGAAACTCCTAAGTTTGCAGGAGAGGAGGAGATTTTGCAAGCTCTATTAAAGATTGTGCAACAACCATCGGAAGACGGCGATCGCCTAGAATTATTGCAAACTGTCTTGCTTTACCGCCTCTCAGAAGTTCTCAAACTCCAGTCTTATCAAAAAGATATTGCTAAATTACTAGAGCAAGTACAAAAAAGAATCGACAGGCCTTTAAAGAGCGACTTATTACCGAAAATAATTGTATTTACAAGCTTTGTGCAGACTTGCTCGGAACTTAAACGTTTTTTGACGCAGGCTTTTGGGGAAAGTGCGATCGCAATTCATCAATTTGGGACATCTAGAGAACAAGCTGAAGATAATATCAACCGATTCAAAAACAATCCTAGCTGTTTTATCTTAATTAGCGATTTTTCTGGCGAGGAAGGACGCAATTTACAATTTGCTGATGGATTAATTCACTTTGACGTGCCTTGGTCGCCCAATCGCCTAGAACAAAGATTAGGCAGAATTGACCGGATTGGGGGCAAAGTAGCGATCGATTCTTGGTTACTTGTCGGGGTAGATTTGCCCGATAGTCTTCATCAGGCTTGGTATGAGTTGCTAAAATCGGGATTTGGCATATTTACTCAATCGATCGCCAGCTTACAATTTTATGTCGATGAAAAATTACCAGAATTAGAGAATATTCTCTTTAATTCGGGCGCTACGGGGTTAGTAGATGCGATCGGCCAAATTCAGAAAGATATTGAGATCGAACAGGTAAAAATTAGCGAACAAAATATTTTAGATGATATCGATGCAGCCGATGAAAATGCGCTTTCCTATTTCCAAGAATTAGAAACCTACGACGAGCGCCACCAAGAATTGCAAAATGCTACAGAAAGCTGGCTTTGTAGTGCTTTGCAGTTTCTCCGCGTCGATAACCCCGATATAGCGGGAGTTTGTCAATACCAACCAAGCGATCGCACTCTAGTACCCGCTAACGTGATAGTTGAACGCTTTTCTACTTCAGCAAAAAAGCCTGGAACTTACAATCGTAGATTAGCAAACAAACATTCTGGGATTGACCTTTACCGGATCGGCGAAGGATTTACAGAAAAATTAGCCTCTTATATGTATTGGGACGATCGCGGACAAGCTTTTGCTATGTGGCGACACGACAAAGCTTGGGATGCGGGAGAAGGGACAGAATGGCTGGGGTTTCGCTTTGATTATACGGTGGAAGCTAATTTAACTTTTGCGAAAGATTCCCCTCTCAATAAGTTAGAAATTAAAACCCTCAGACGACGCGCCGATGCGTTGTTTCCACCCAAATTAGAGACAGTTTTTGTCAATGCTCGAATGGAGATTGTGGAGGATACAGGCTTATTAAATATCCTGCAACGTCCTTACTATGGCAAAGACAGCGATTACCGCGACTACAACTTAGCGAAAGACCGCTTATCAATTATTGATGAATTTATCGATCCGAGTAAATGGTCTAACTTCTGCAACTTGGCGCGGAAAACTTCAGAAAAATTATTACGCGATCGCACCAGTTTCAGCGAACTATGCGATCGTTGCGCCAAAGTTGCAACTTTAAAACTAGATAACCGCCTCAACGGGCTTCAATTGCGCCTCAACCGAGTATCGCCAGCAACGGCTAAATCTTCTTTATTAGCTGAAGAACTTGCCAATGAAAGCACGATTAGCCAAGCCTTAATTGAAGGGATATATCGCCCCCGCCTCAAACTTGATTCGGTAGGATTCATTATAATTTCTGGGCGACTTCCTGCGGGAGAAAAGGAGGCGATCGGCTGGTAAGCGGTAGAGCAATCGATATTTCGTAATTTTACTGAGGTAATAAATAATCCCTTGAGCCAGGATCGGCTTCAGTTGATTTACGATTATGCGGAGTAACACTCAATGGTTGCTGAAATTCTGAAGCCAACCGTCCAAGAACTACAAAAAGACGTTATTGAATTGCTAGAGAAAATCAGCGCCATTATTTCTGGGCGACTTCCTGTCGGGGAAAAGGAGGCGATCGGCTGGTGAATAACTCCTTTCAAGCACTGCAAGACTTTATTCAAACTGGGGATACATCTTTTTCGAGCTTTGAAGCTTGTCATCAACGTTTAATTAATGCTGTTAAAGTTGAGGGAAAAAAGCGATCGCCTGTAGATATTGCCTGTTTAGTTCGTCACGCACTCCGGCGCGAAGATGAATTACAAAAAGGAGAAGCTTTTATTAAAGTACCTCGTACTTCTGCTTATCCTGACCGAGAAATTTGGCAACAAAGCGGCATCAAAATAGTTGGCGAAGGTTCGGATTACTATCTCATTAGCGCTCGTCCTTGGATACCTGAATGGCTCAATTGTGCTGACGAGTCTCCAGAATCCGCCGCCTTTAAAGAGACTTTACGGCCAGCAATTCTCATTATGACTTTGGACTATTCAAGCAGAGGAAAACGGGGTAAGGTGAAAGAGTCTTAACCCAGCTAAGGGAGTCGAAGATGTTGACCCCGAAGTGCAAGTTCGATAGTCTGATAGAGTTCTTTCGGAACGTGCTGCAAAAGTTACCAGACAAGCGAACAGGCAAGAATACGCGCTATGGAATGGAAGACGCAGCTTTAAGTGCGTTTAGCGTGTTTTTTACTCAAACTCCATCGTTTCTGTCGTATCAACGGACAATGGCAGCTACCAAGGGACGCAGTAATGCCCAGACCTTGTTTGGGGTGCATCAGGTGCCGTGCGACAACCAGATCCGCGACCTGCTAGATGGGGTGAAACCGCAGTGTGTGTTTCCTGTATTTGAGGAAATCCTGCACTTGCTGGAGCAAAGTGGAGAGTTGGAAGCGTTGCGGTCGTTTGGGGAAACGCTATTAGTGGCAATGGACGGGGTGGAATATTTCAGTTCTCACTCAATTCATTGTCCTGAGTGTTCGACCCAGACCGCCAAGGATGGAACAGTGCGGTACTTTCATGGGGCGGTGACTCCTGTGATGGTCAGTCCAGGACGCTCGACAGTGGTACCAATGGTGCCAGAGTTCATCGTACCGCAAGATGGGACGAATAAGCAGGACTGTGAGATTGCTGCCGCGAAACGCTGGTTGGCGACTCACGCCGAAACCTATCGCTCGATGGCAATTACAGTGCTGGGGGATGACCTGTATTGTCATCAACCGTTCTGTGAAGCCTTACATTTTCACTCGTTCAACTTTATTTTGACCTGTCGCCCAGACTCCCACAATACGCTGTATAGGCATCTCGACCGCATTGCCTTACCCACGGTTATCTGCAAACGCTGGACAGGCAAAACTGAGGAAACCTCTACTTACCGCTACCTCAACCAAGTTCCCCTGCGCTCGGGTGACGACGCTCTACTGGTGAATTGGTGTGAACTGACCGTGACGCGAGCCGATGGCAAGCAACTTTATAAAAATGCCTTTGCCACCAGCCATCTCATCTCTGACCAAACTGTCAGCGCCATTGTCCAATCCGGTCGCACTCGTTGGAAAGTGGAAAACGAACACAATAATACGCTTAAGACCAAAGGCTACAATCTTGAACATAATTTTGGACATGGCAAGCAGCACCTCTCTTCCCTGCTAGCGACCTTCAACCTCCTCTCTTTGCTCTTTCACACCCTGTTAGACTTACTCGATGATAAGTACCGTCTACTGCGTCAACACTTGCCAACGCGCAAGACCTTTTTTGATGATCTGCGTGCCTTGACTCGTTACTGGGTTTTTGAGAGTTGGGATCATTTGCTCACCTTTATGATTGAAGGACTAGAGTTGCAAATCCCGCCTAACTCTAGTTAAATTCCATAATGAGAATTGCTGCTTTACGGCGCAACTACGACCCCGTACCGGGCGATCCGTTTCTCAAGTTAGTTGGCTTACAAAAGTATCGGAGTGCAGCGCAACGCGAGGCAATCCGCGCGGTTCTGACTGCGCCTAAAAACTCAACATTGGTAATTAACTTACCTACAGGTTCGGGGAAAAGCCTTTGCGCTCAACTACCTGCTTTGATGCAAAGTCGCACGCCGGGAGTCAGTGTTGTAGTTGTCCCGACAACTGCCTTAGCCCTCGATCAAGAACGAGCTTTAGAACCTTATATTAAGCATCCAACAGCTTATTATGGCGATGATTCGGAGAGCGGGATTGCCAGAAGAAAAGAGATAAAAAATCGGATACGCCAGGGGACTCAACGGATTATTTTTACTTCTCCTGAAAGTCTCATTGATTCCCTTGCTCCTGCTCTTTATGATGCTACCAAACAGGGACTATTGCATTATTTTGTTATCGATGAAGCCCATATGGTTGAACAGTGGGGAGATGGGTTTCGCCCAGCTTTTCAACAATTGCCAGGGTTACGCACGGATTTGTTGCGTCTGTCATCATTCAATACTTTATTACTTACCGCAACTTTGACGGCATCTTGTTTAGATACTTTAGAAACATTATTTGGGCAACCTGATGGTTTTAAAGTTATATCCGCCGTTCAATTGCGCCCCGAACCCGCTTATTGGTTTGCTTGGTGTGACGACGAAGAAATAAGGATGCAGAGGCTTTTAGAGGCTGTGTATCACTTGCCTCGCCCGTTAATTATTTACGCCAGTACGCGGGAAGCTGTCGCTCGATGGAAAAGTGAGTTATTGGCGGCGGGGTTTAGGCGCTACGCAACGATGACAGGTAAATCTACCACGAAAGAGCGATCGCAATTAATTCAAGATTGGCGCGATCGCAAAATTGACATTGTAGTTGCAACTTCTGCTTTCGGTTTAGGTGTAGATCAATCTGATGTCCGGGCAGTTATTCATGTTTGTATTCCTGAAACTATCGATCGTTTCTATCAGGAAGTAGGTAGAGGAGGACGCGACGGTAACGCCGCAGTTTCGCTGACACTACATACCAAAGAAGATCGCATAATTGCTGCGTCTCTCAACAAAAAATCGACTATTACCATCGAGCGGGGTTTGCAGAGATGGGAAAGTATGTTTTATCAAAAAAAGCTTGCTGAGGATGGCAAATTTATTATTCCAACTCATACCTCTCCTTCGCAACAGCCAGGAGATATTGATATGGATGGCGAAGAAAATCAAAAATGGAATATTCGCACTCTCACATTAATGAATCAAGCAGGATTGATTAATCTTGACTGGAAAAAGCCGCCAACAAAAGGTGATTTTACTGCTCAAGAAAGCTACCTTCAAGCACTTCAAGACTATCGTAATTTTCAAGTTATTAGTATTAAAAATGAACATCATTTATTAAAAGAGACTTGGGAAACTCAAGTTGAGCCAGTTCGTTCCCAGCGTCAGTTATGGAGTAATCGCAACTTAAGATTAATGCAGGAAGCATTAAAAACAAATCCACGACGTTGCCTTTCCGAAATATTTGCCGAAGCTTACACAATTCCTAGTCGAGAAAAACCATTTTTGAGGAAATCGATTAGTGTTTCTCGCGCTTGCGGTGGATGTAATTTTTGTAGAAGACGTAAACTTGCAGCTTCTTCAGGAATTATGCCCGATCCTATTCCTGTTTGGCAAAACTCTTATTTTTATCTAGAAGAAAAACTTAACCGTTTATTTATACAAAACAATTTAATTTTAATTTTTTACAACGTAATTGAGCAAGATAAATGGGAGCAGCAACGCAATACCTTATTTGACTGGTTAATTACTCAAAGTCTTAGCAATATTGTTGTTTCCAAAAAATTACAAAATGCCTGTACTCAAGAAAAAGTTCCTTTAGTTTTCTGGTTTGATATAGACAATTATCAAGCAATAAAAATGCCCCGCGTACCAACTTTAATTGTCTACTCTCAAGGGGATCTTTTAACTTACATTCCTTCTAATCATAGTCAAGTACCATGTGTTATTTTGCTTCCTATTAATACACCTGACCCAAATAGGAGCGATCGCAGATTAATTGATATATTTCCCGGTCGTAGTTTTAAGTTTGAATCATTTTGTAGAGAGGTCGGAATATGAGCGTATTAAAAACATCTTTAGCAAATCCTAGCAGAATGCAGGGAATATTTAGATATTTGCTCTACACTAAAGAGCAAAGAGAAAAAAGAGAAGTTTTAGAACAAATTATTTCTCCTAACGAGTTAGTTAAGCATATAAACGATCCGCGTCCTATGTTCCGAGCGGCGCTTAATGAAAGCTTAAAATGTCAATTGTTAATAGAAGAAGATACTTATATAGCTATTAATCCCGATTTACCTGAAGAAGCTAGAAGTATTGAATCTGGTACTCAGCTATTACCTAATACATTTGCCAATTTATTTTTTACTTCAGGTAATAAAGATGAAGAAGATTTTGGCTATGATTGCGCTTGGTATTTAGCACAAGACATATATGATACGCCTGGGACATGGGAAGACGTACAAGAAAAAGTTTATCAACAAAAAGTTGGAGAGTTTTTAAAGCTGTCTAGCGATCGCCTTTTCGATCAATTAGGTGACTGGATGTGTTACCTAGGTTTAGCTTGGAGTCATAGAGTCAAAGAGGGAAACACACATACAAAATTATTAGTTCCAGATCCTACAGTTTATATTCGACGTAATATTAACTCGTTATTTAGTAAACACACTGACGACAAGATTGTGATCAATGAATTCATAAATAGACTAGCGCTCAAATGTCCTTTGTTTGAAACAGGTAAATTTAGAGAAACTGTGGAAGAAATTATTGGTCAACGTCAACCTAGTTATTTGTCAACATCTACAGCTTTTGCTTTATTTCGCCTGCAAGATGAAGGTTATATCAAGCTAATTAGAGAATCAGATGCAGATTTAACGATTTTACCAAAAGCTAATGCTCAAGTTGATGATGACGGACGAGTTTCTCATATTATTTATTGTGATAAAACATGACATTTAAAAACTTTGTTTGCTGGGATTTAGAGCAAGTTCAGCGTGTAATGAATGTGGAAGCAACCCAACCTCCAGATTATATATTTCTAGCTACTCATCACCCTGTTGCTATGAGAAAAGGTGAACTTATCAAGGGTGGTACAGAAATTAATTATAGCGAAGAAGAATTTTTAAGAGACTTTTTAGAAACTCCAGACTTTGCTTTTGTACCAGTTTTAGGTACTTCAGGTACAGGAAAATCGCATCTAATTCGGTGGTTAGCAGCAAATATAAAATCGACAGATAAACGTAAGGTTTTACTAATTCCTAAAATTGGTACTAACTTAAAAGACATCATTGAGATGATTCTTAGTCTCGAAGGGACAGAAAGCGAAAAATTTGCCGATTACCGTCAACGAATAAAACGAGCTACAAGCACGTTGACGGAGCTACAAGCGCGGGAACAACTATTGAACCAACTAGCGATCGCCGTAGGAATAAATAACCAGCGCGATCGCTCTAAGCTCACAGAGGTACAAAAATATTTAATTGATGAGCTTGGTTCGCTATTATACGATCCGTTCTTCCGCAAACATTGGCTAAAAGATAATGGTATTATTCATCGCTTAATTGTGCATACCCTCGGACAACACAACAAGCTTGAAATTGTAGAAGAAAGACGACAATTTTCTCTCAGCGATTTACCTTTAAGTGTTTCAGACTTGCATAAAGCTGGTGAAAAATCCCGTGATTTTTATGCGGCTTTAATTAATGATGACGATATACAAAAAGCAACAATAGAATGGTTGAATCACCATCTTGACGAAGCTATTACCCAAGTATTAAGTCTTGGTAGAGAAGACTTGCAAAGACTAATGCGCGAAGTCCGCGAAACTTTAGGAGAACAAAATATTGAACTTGTATTATTAATTGAAGATTTTGCTAAATTGCAGGGTATAGATAGAGAAGTATTAGAAGCAGTTTTAGCACGACCTCAACAACCAGGAAGCAAGCCTTTATGTGCGATTAGAACTGCTTTAGCTTGTACAACAGGATATTTTGATAATCTGATTGATACAGTACAGCAAAGAGTTACTTTCAGTATCAATTTAGATGTGGGTATAGTTGGCGACAAATCCTTAGTTACACAAGCAGATATACAACAGTTTGTAGGTCGATATCTTAATGCAATTCGTGCAGAAAACAATCATCTCATTAACTGGGCGAATAGTTTAAGCAAAGATTCAGAGAATCCAACTGAAATACCAAATTTTTGCGAAGAATGCGAACATCGTATAGCTTGTCATGCAGATTTTGGTGAAAACAATGGTTTAGGGTTATATCCTTTTACATCCACAGCCTTAAAACAAATGTTACATCGAGTTAATCCCGGAGATTTTAATCCGCGAGTTTTAATTAAAGATGTTCTTAAGTATACTCTAGAAAATTCGATTGATGAAATTAAACAAGGGCGTTTTCCTACTGTTTCATTACAAGAACATTTCGGTCATAAAAGAATTAAAGCTATAGTTCAAGACAATATTAGAACCAAAGATTCTTTAAATTATGCTCGTCGTGAAGTGTTAATTGATTTATGGACTGACAGCGATATATTAGTTGATTTACCTGCTGAAGTTCACACGGCTTTTAATATTCCACCTTTGGGAGTAAGCATCGAAAAGATAGAAATCGTTAAGCCAATTGAATCAGAACCATCTTTAGTAACAGAAAATTTAATTCCAGATAAACTAGCAAACCAATTAGCAATTCTTGATAAATGGAATAATCAAGAAATTTTGCCTCAAGATGTTGAAAAACCTATTCGCGAGTTTATTTATCCGGCGATTATTGAACGAATTGAATGGGATACAGAAATGTTACTGAAAGGAAGTTTTACGGGGGACGGTGGTAAATTATTTAAGCAAAGAAACATAATTGCTCATAACCCAAGAATTACCAGAAGGGAAAACGCGGGAATTATTTTATCTCTCCCTATTAACCCTGACAATGAAAAAGAGTTGCGAGCAACTGCGATCGCATTCCAAGGCATATTGCAGTACAAGCATTACAAACATTGGAAGTTTCCTGATGGCGATCGCTACTTTCGCGCCTATGCTAGTCAATTAGAGCGCTGGAGTCAATATATTGTCGAGGAAATTCGCCGTCGTCCTAGAGAAAGTGGTGAAATTTGGGATCCTGTACCCGCTACGGTGGAGTTATTGGCGATCGCAGCACGAATGTCGGGACATTCCACCAGTTTTCCCGAAAATATAATTAACGCTTTGTTTCTAGAAATAGAAGACAAAGACGAAGAAAATCGTAGTAAAACCTGGAAGGAATTATTTAAGTTTCTGAAAAGCAAACGTCAGGAATTATTAGAAATTGTCAAGAGTAGAATTGCTTGCACTAAAGGTAGCAATAGTACCTTCCAAGTTATCGACACTGTTCAAATTCTTGCACCTCTAAAAGATATTTACCAAAACTGGCAACTCAAGTCAGAGATTCCTGACGATTTAAACACCGAGTATCAAGTAATTCAAAAAACCCGGCAAAAGGTAGATGAATTATTACTCATTGCAATTGAAGAAGAATGCGATCGCCAGTATGGAATCTACAAATCTCTAATTGAAGAATTTGGCGAAGAAATTAACAAAAAAGATGTAATTGATATTATCAAGCAAGCTAAAGAAAAGGCAAGAGAAGCAGGAGTTTTTGGCGAACAACGTGCAGAAAATCTGACAACCGTTATAGATCAATTTCAAAAAACCCGCTTTGGTGGATATACCGATGCAATGAAGCGCATACAAACTGAAATTGAAAAACCAGAATACTTACCTACTAAATTATTGCAATCTTTAAGTGAAAATAATCAAAAAGCGATGACCGATACTACAGACTTTCTTAAAGTAACTAATATTTTTTTAGATACATCTATAACCAGCACACAAAATCAAATCGACCTGCTTAAATTAGCGGAAGGTGGAACTATAGAATCTTATCTAACAACTATTGAAAGCGAGTTATCTAAGTTACAAAATTTGCTAACAGAAATTAAAGGATAAGTACTATGCTTATTGATAGAGCAAAACAATTGATTGAACTTATCGAAGAAAAAAATAAACTTTACAAGTATGCAAATCAACTTGATAGTTTTAAAACCAGACAACAGCAAATTGAAAAAGCAGTATCAGATGTTCTTCCTTTTGCAAATACATTAAGAGTATTTCGTCAAAAAAACATTATTGATTGCGATGTTAGGCAAAAAGTTGAACAGCTATTGTATGCGGTCAATTTAAGACTAGAGAAATTTAAAGAATCTCCAGAATGGATCGTTGATTCTCACAATTTTAATGGAAATATTTTAGAGAGAAGTATCAAAGGTATAACAAACGAACTAAATGAGCAGCTAATCCAAGCTTGGGAAAATTATCTAGCTGAAAAAATGCCTAGCACTAATCAAGAAATGCTCAATGTTTTACTAAAAATTGAAGCATTTAGACCAAATGTGCAAAAGATTCAAGATTTAAACGCTCAAATTCAACGCCAAAAACTCCCACAAAACTATGAAGAATTTGAGCATATAGAGCGATTAATCGACCAATTACGAGAACATTGGCTTACCTTAAGTTCTGATGATTTTCCAGAAACCGTATTACATTTTCTCAAAGCTGCGGTTGATTTCGGAGCGCCA
>Ga0115848_100615_pt1 | contig 14496 bp, 10 predicted proteins | sample InSIn3gowninarea_FD_83862 | JGI IMG/M metagenome (GOLD analysis project Ga0115848, IMG submission 83862) | reverse complement strand
AGAGGGAGGGTTCATAGGAGGCGAGGAGATGTCGGAACCAATGGCTGGAGACATGAGCCCATCGTTGGAGGTTCTACTGGCCCAAGAATAGCGGTTTGCGGAGGCGGCAGACAAATTTGCCGGTCTGTGACGTGTTTCAGGTTCGACAGCGGCTTCAGGCGACGGTGTGGGATCATAGCGGTGGGCAGGAGCAGCGGGCAATGGCTGAGATGCCTGTTGGGAAGGACGTTGTTGGTAAGCGTTGTTGTAGTTGTTGAAGCCTGGTGATTGTTGTCGACGTACCGATCTACCATAGTTGTCATGAGCAGGTTGAGGGGCTGCCATGTTGTTCTTAGCTTGTCTAGGTGAGCTCAGTCCTTCGAACATGTTCATGCCAAAGTCGCTGCCAAAGTCAGACATGGAGCCCAGGTTGGCGTCAAGCCGCGGTGGTACGGCTGTGCTGGCATTGCTGCTCATAGTTGTTGCGCGATCACGGATGAGGCTGTTCTCGGGCAGGTCGGGCATGTGAGCTGTTGCAGCAGTCATTGTGCCGGGACTAGCGTTCTGCTTGCTTCTCAAACCAAAGGACATAGCCCTGCCTGCGCGGGCTGAGAATGATGGAGGTTCGGGAAGCGCGTTCGATGCGGCTGATGAGCGGTTGCTGCTAAGGTTACTGTTGTTGTTGGCGCCGTTCTTGCGTGGGAAAAGGTCTTCGTTCTCTGCTTCGTGTTCTGCCTCGATTGATGAGGGAAGAGTGGACGAAGAGCTGTAGCGTGCAGAGGAAGACGAATTGTCAAAGTAGCCCGAAGAACCCGAAAGGGCTGTTCCGCCACTGCCCCTGCCCCGATTTAGCACCCCGTAGACTGTGTGTGGCCGACTCTGGCTCTTTTGGGCGACCGACCTGTTTGCGCTTTGTACCAAGTCCTCCTGCGACTTGCCCGACTTCCTGTTCAAGAGGATGCTTGATCCTGGTCGCCCGCCGCTTGTCCGCTTCACAGGACCCCCAGGGTATCCGCCGCTGCCCGGTGTAGCTGCCTTGTCTGGTCTCTCGAGGACGCGGAAGCTGGATGAGGCGGGTGCGGATGATGTGGACTCCGAGGGAAGGTCGAGGATGTTTCCGGAGGACTTGCGACGGGCAAAGTTCTTGAGCGGATTCTTAGGCATATAGAAGGTTGTGCTGTGTGATGTGCGTGTCGAAGCAGGTGCTGTTGTCGTCTCCGACAATGCCCGCGAGGCGGTTGGATGAACGAACGACGTCGAGTAGGTAGAGCGAGCGAATTAGAGTCTTGTTGATGGACTGTCGAGATAGCGAAAGTGCAGAACGGAACGCCTCGAAAGCCGATATGTACGAAAGTATGTAATGGGTATCAACAAAATTATCTGGCTCGAGGTTAGCAATGAGGCTGGGCTCGGCGGTTCCTGGTAGCGAAAGAGTGGTGGAAGGTGATTCGTCGAACAGAGGGAAAGAACAGGAAGGCGTTCTCCAGGGGAACGGGATCAGCAGCAGCAACAACAAGCGCCAAGTCGCTGAGACTTTTAGGAAAGGAGGGACAAAGTCGTTCGCTGCAGTGATGTTGTGAAGGCTCTCCGGATGGTGAAGGCTCGGGGCAGGCACAACAGGCACAACCGCTGAGCGTTCACGTTTCGATTGAGAGAAGCCGTTGCGCCTTCCTGGCTTGCTGCTACTAAGAAAAGCGTCGGAACGTCACTGACCGATCGATTGGGCAAAAGTAGTCGCACTGTCGTTGTTTCTGATATTAATTGGGCGAACGAGCGAGGAGAGGATATTCTGAGGAACTGCGACAGAGAAGAGATTGCTTTGGCGCAATTCACAATGACAGAGTGCAAGTGGGAAAAAAGGGACGAGGTCGCGCTTCCTGGAGGTTGGTGCTCGTATTTCGCTTCAGGAGATCGTAGAGTGGTTGCTGTGGTCCAGGCACGGGCAAGGTCTGACGCTAATAGCTACTTCCCGCACTTGCTCATCCGGCCCAATTCAACCTGCTGTGTGGCTTTGTCGGCGAGATGAAAAACATGAGAACAAGACGTGCAAGATGATGTCGTCTCTGTCCGTCCACCGTCCCAATCCCGCCCGCCGAACGCGTGTTGTCTGACCCTAACACATTACTGTCACCTACACAGCCGATTTGGCTTCCGAGTCTATTGTCAACTCTCTCTCGACATCCTCTCAACTGCTGTCTTGGATAGATTGAATGAGAAGCTTCAATTGTCCTTTTCGCAAATGAATCGCTGCTGCCTGTACAAATCTCAAAAGAGTCAACATGCACTCCACACTTCTTCTGCATCAATCTCCTCCTCGCTCGACCGACTGACTCCCTGTCCATTTATTTGTCAAGCGCCATTTCCAAAATAGCAACCAGGGCTCTCGCTCAGCCAATCGGTCTCGACATGTGTTTTCGCCTTTGTCCATCTACCTACATCGCAGAACCTCCACTTCATGTGCCGCTGCCATCTTTTGTTTCTGCAATCGTGCTGTACCTCTTTCAGATGTGTGATCAATGATGCATTGAAAACACTCGCGATGCGCTTGCCATCCTTCCCACCCGGCTGTGGCGCCATCCTGGTGCCCATTGACCACAATTTGGATCTGCATCTGCAACACACTCCACGAGTCGAAGCAAACAGAAGCTTCGTGTGAAGAAATTTCCCGCCCGTCTCCCGCAGATGCCCGTTCCTAATTCTGTAACAACAAGGGGGCGCTGTTCTTCTTTTCCTTTTTCCTTTTTCTACCTTTTGATCTGATATCCACTTTGTCAACGCTTCATCTGAACAATGTCTCATCTCGTCAACCGTGTTCGCCAGATGTTGCAGCGATCCCGAGAAAGAGGTCTCACATTTCGGACTTCCCTACTGCAGGGGACAATCGCGCATGAAAATACTAGGTACTTGCCCTATGTACATGTTACGACGCCGCTCCAGCAGAAGAGAAATGCCGTGGATGCGTTGTTGCATCTAATCACACCTTCAAAAGAGAATCGACCCCAGCACGTTCGATTGCTCGATCAGGTGGTTGGTGTGGCTGTGACTTTTATGCAACCATTTGAACCCACTCCCCGCCGCACATCTCCCGCACTGCCCACTTGTTGATGCGCTCCACTTCCAACCCGCATCATGATGCTTTGCTTTGCTTGACGTCGAACCATCTCTCGACCTTGTTTGTCCCAACCATCTTTTCGACCATTTGCTCCCTTCGCTTGTCCGTTTCACGAGAAAAGCCCCGGTTCATCACATTAATCCCTGTGCTCTTCTTGCACATCTTCGGAGTATTGTTTCTTGTATTTCCAGAGAATCATCATGACGTCCACTCCATCCGGTCAACTCAACCCATCGGCGCAGAGCGGCTTTAGCAATGCCGCTCTGTATGACAAGCATCGCCCTTCGTTCCCCGCTCACAGCGTCTCTGTCTTGCTCGACGGCGTACGCGTCGCCGACAGCCCCCAAGCCACAGTCGTGGATCTGGCGGCGGGCACTGGAAAGTTCACCGAGCTCTTGGCCGCCAGAGATGAGGGGTACGAGATCATCGCCATTGAGCCGCATGCCGACATGCGCAAGGTGCTCGAGGACAAGCACCTCAAAGGCGTCAGCGTCCGACATGGCCTCTCCACCGACATGAAATCGCTGAAGGATGAGAGTGTCGACGCCGTTATAGCTGCCCAGGTAGGAGATGATCGACCCCACTCTCTTCCTGCCTACATTTCCTCTTCCGGTTCCCCATGTCACTCTCCATTGTCTTTTATATCAAGAAACCTTAATCAAGATCAATGACAAGACTTGACGCCTCACTGTAGTCATGAGATGCACGTTTTATCAGGTAGGCTGACTGTGACATCCTTACCCGTTAGGCATTCCACTGGTTCGCCAATCTCGAATCCTTGGAAGAGATCAATCGTGTGCTACAACCTCATGGCGCCTTTGGTATGATTTGGAACATTGAAGACTGTAAGTGTCAAACCTTGTCGCCGTCAGCAATGCACATCGTGCTATCCCATGCACATGATGTATCCTCCGAGGACCCTCTCAAGACCCTCGGTACGGAGTGCATGCATACCGCAAACCTTCCCAAGTTCAACATGCATACTATGAACCACCAGCCACACTCAGCCATCTTTCTCTCAAAGCCTCAACTCTAATCTCTACCTCTAGACAACGCACCGAAAGCACACGCAGCATCAACAGGCTGGGAGCAAAAGCTCCAAGACTTGATTCACACTTTTGACGACAATCAACCTCGCTTCCGCCACGAGAAGTGGCGTTCCGTCTTCGATAGCCAGCTATCCTCTAACCCTTTCTCGATCACTACATCTGCTGAGCCCCTCTTTGCTCTCCCGCTAGCAGAGAACACCGAAGAGTGGAGTGTCTGGTTGACCAAAGAGGCTATTTGGCAACGCTTCAGCACACTGTCGCAAATCGCTGTCTTGGAGAGTGAGGAGAAGGAAAGGGTCAAGAACACTTTCGAAGAAGCATTGAAGATGGAAGATGTAGAGAAGAATGAAAAGGGTGAGGTCAAGTTACATGGAATGACTGTATCAGCATGGACGACCAAGATCCCTCAAAAGGGCGCTGAGAGTCTGTTGACTACTGTCAAAGATGCTTTGGCTGGCAGAACTTGAGAAGATGAGAGGATGAGAATATCTTATTATGAAAAGAGAGAATCGAAGTGAGGGTGTTGTTTGTAGCAGTATGGACAAAAGCAACAGGCGCAAGCCCATATCACATCCACCGAGCACCACGCTGCCGCATTCTCAACCTCTCTTGCACTGCGTAAATAGCATGAGCCTCCGTTTGTGCCTCATACTTGTACACTTGCTGAGCTTTCTCCCATTTGATATCAGATCTGTCGATTCCAGGAAGGCCCATTTCCTTTGTCCCGTTAGGCCAGCTCATGTTTTTGATTGCAAGCTGGGCACTCTTTTGGATCCAGCATTCAATCCGCCTGTTGATTCGGTATGCACCGATATCTTGAAGACTTTCTCTACGATAGCGGGGGGATGTCGCGTGGTGGCTCTTTCTATGAGTCGGCCGAGATGTACATGACTGCGACAAATCATTAGCATCGTTCACCGTACCTTGCTCAAGATCCAGCATACCGTTGTTACCGCGCACAAATGCATCTCCATAATTCCTTCTCATCTTGCCGTCGACAATCTCTTTTGTTTGTTCGAGAGCGATGTTCATGTATCCGTCGACTGATTGCAGTTCACCTGTTCCAACACCGCATCAGTGTTCATGTCCTCTCTCTCTCTCTCTTCCGGATCTCCATGTCTTCTTGCGGATAGGCGCAACACACCTCTGTAAACGACTCCAGAGTTCAACTTGACAGTGACGGGTGCGCCGATGATCTGACTCAAGAAACCAGAGGGGTCGCGGGCTTCGTTGACGGAGGATGCGTTTGCGCCATTGGCGGCGTTCTCTGGTGATGCGCTCATTGTGTTGTGTTCTGTGTTTCGATATCTCTTCTATCGTGTAGGTGGATGCGCGTAACGATATCTCGTCCAGTCGTTGGCGTTCGTGATAATAGTCTAATCGTCGCGAATGTCTGTCTGTTTAATTGCTCGATGATGCGCAACCACTCAGCTTCACACCTTCACAATCGATGTCGAGTTCTTGGCGTCGAGCGAGCAAGCTCGAGAGGGCACGTACTTTCGAGCTTGCGGCTCGGTCCGTTGTTCCGAACGAGGCGTTCCCAAACCCTCGGACGCGAAACTCAACTTGCTTCCCAGCCCGTCTGACAATCCTCATGTCCGCCGTTCTCGTGTTACAGATTCAATGCTGGACTCATGGTTTCTTTGTGTTCCTTGTCGTCGGTGACGCGTTCGCTTGTTCCTTGATTCCGATACGTCTGATCGCTCTTTTTTGTCTTTCGTTTTCCTCCTGCTCGCTTGCTGCTTGCAAGCATTGTGCCAATCGTCATCTGTCAAGGTTTGGGAGTTGGGAAGGATTGGTGTGTTCATACTTGTACCTTTCATGTGCTTCATCATCAACTCCGATACCAAACGTCGCATGCATTCACCGCCACATGTCAAGCCCGCAATACCGGTCTTATGGGTTGAGTAACCGTGCTAGTGTCTTTGGCTATCCTTGGATCTTCTCTCACCCAGTTATCGGGCACACATGCACAGCACATCAACTATTGTGGGAACTGCATCACCGTTGCAATCTTCGATCCGCCATAGGTCATGAGTTCATCAGCATTCTTATCTGTATCTAGGGAAAGGGTATAAACAATTAGGTGACCGTTGCCAGTGCTCCAAAATCCACCGTCCTACGCCTTTTTTCCCAACTCTTTGATCAACGCAACCGGTATGCAAACGCTCGCGCTTCCGCTTCTGCCACTTTACAAGGCGTTGTACTCGCTGGCATCCTGGTACAAGTCGATCAGGCAACTAGCAGACCAGGCTTGAGTGGGGCACTGTCAATCATGTTAGCCTTGTTTGTCTTCTGCACGTCATATAGATGGAAACTTACCGAATCGTGGCACATGGATCCCTTCTCGTTGGTGAGCTCAGTAAGTCCAGCCCAAGGGGAGTCGTGGATCGCACGTCTGCAGTCTGCAAGTCTGGTCGTCACTTGCTGGAATGCCTCGACCTTGTCCTCCTTCGACTCACGGCGCTTCAAGTCGAACTTCAGCAGCGCACGCAAGAAGAAACCACGAGGCCAGACCCATTCGGGTCCTTGGTGGTAGTTGCGTCCTCTGGCAGTGTGGAAGTCGTTTGAGTCGTCGCTGTTGATGTAGTTGGGACGGTATTCCATGTCAGAGGGGTCCAGAGTAGCCATGCCAGTGGGACCAAGGAGGGCCTCGTCGGCAACGATCAGAGCTCAAGTGCGTGCTTGGGGTCAAAGAGATCAGGTGCAACTGTCATTGCGATGGGGAAGTTGGGACGGAGTTGGTAATCGCGGTACTCCTTGTTGCACTTGTAGACGTCCTTGTAAATACCACGGCGGTTGACAACCTTGCTGGTAACATCGTACTTGGAGTCCTGTGCAGCATCGGTGGGAACGTAGTAGCAGTGTTCGAAGTTGTCGCGAATCTTCTGTGCCCACTCCTTGAAGGTGATGACTTTGTCGCCCTTGGTGCTGACACCGGAGTATTTGAACTGCTTGTTCTTGTTCAGTTCGTCGACCCACTTGAGACAGCTGTAAAGGAGACCGGTGATTTCGACAGGGGCACCGTCACGCGAGGTGCCAGGGACACCCTTGTTGCCGGCGTGTTCGCTTGAGCCCATCTTGTCCATCCAAGTACCGCAGTTCCACTCGTTGCCACCGAAGATGATACCGGTGTTCCAGTCGGTCTCGATGTCGATGTTGAAACCAGCATCCTTCATCTGGTCGTCAATGCCGGGACCAGCATTGGCCTCACGGAAGTGCATGCCAGTAGCGTGGCGCTGGAGACATTCCTGGACAACGTCCTCGATGGTCGATGTCTGCGAGTAGGCGCGAGGGTCTTCCCACGAGAACCAAGTGTCGTCGTAAGGCAAGAAACGTCTGCTCACCTTCTCCTTGAGGATGTCCACGCCATTGGGGACCATGTTGCAGTAGTCTTGAATGTTCTGCAAGAAGAACCAGACAGAGTCGCGAGAGTTGTATCTGGGAATCTTTCCGGAGCCGAGCAGGTTAGGGATCATGCCATGCTTGACAACACTGGCAAAAGCCTTGATGTGCTCCTTGGCGTCTTCGAAACGTCCAGTGGCAAGCAAAAGACCACGAAGCGAGATGAAAACATCACGTCCCCAGCATCTGGCCCAGTCCTGAGCAAAGTGAGGCAGACCAGCTGCCAGCGAAGGAACGAGCTTGTCAGGCCACAGGGAGGCGTTCTTCATGAAACCTTCGCACTGGACGCTGACAAGAGCCATACTCTTGAGAAAGCGCTGTCCGTGGCGAATGTTGGGGCTCATCTGCTCGATGGCGCGCTCAGTGGCAGCCTTGTATGCGGTCTGGACGACGAGTGCGAAGTAACGAGGCAACAAGAAGCTGGGGAGCTTGCGGATGGCCTCGAATCGGTCTTTGAGCCATCCTGCGGGTGCAGTGAGACGAGTGTAGCCGTCACGCGAAGCAAGCTTCTCCAGGCGGCCGACAATGAAGTCAAGAGCCCATTGACCCTGTCTCAGATGGTCACAGATGGGATGACCAAGGTTGTTGCTCTTGATAACGTCTCTCAACACGCTCCACCAACCCTGGAGACCGCAGTATACCATGGAGTCCAGGTTTGGGATGGTGTAAACACCGTCGGAGCCTCCAGAAGTTGCACGTTCCTCGGCGTCGGCACGGTAAAGAATGGCGTTCAGGTCGTTGAGGTCACAGTCCTTGAAAGCGTCTCTGCCACCGGAGGTGACGTACTTGTCAAGACCTTCGGAGTGCTCTGCGCTAGGGATCCAAGTCTCGAAGACTGCGATACTGCCAGGAGGGAACTTCTCTGGCACGGTAATGACAGCAGTGTCACCCTGGTTGTCAACCTTGACGCCGCGGATGTCCTTGGTGTTTGCGTTGAGACCTCTCAATACCTTGTCCTTGAGAGCGGCTTGCTTAGCTTCGTGACTCTGATCGACCTCGAGGTTCCAGGCACCAAGCAAAGATGCCTTGGATCCAGTGAGGTGTACAGGCTGGAAGCCAGCGTTGCCATTGCCGTAGCCAGGGAACGCAGTATGAGCGATCAAGTAGTAGCCCTTGCGTGACTTCGGGTGCATGCGGTGGACAGTAATGTACTCGCCATCATGGTGGACGTGGGTCTCGTCGTAATGGTCCTTGCCCATGATCGTGTGAAGCTGGTTCAGAAGGCGCTTGACGTTTCCAATTCCGGGACCTTCTCCAACCTTGAGGTTCGACATGGAAGAGTAAGGCGAGCTGTATTGACGCTTCTCATGAACGAGCTCGATCAGTTCAGGATAGACTTCGTCGTATCCGAAAACACTTCCAATAGAAGCGGCGCACATGGCGACGAGAGCAGAATTGGACAGGGTGTCTCTGGCGTCTCTGCGCTGGGCGGGGAGCTCGTTGTCGTGGGTGCAGTCCATCAAAAGACCGTGGACTGTGGCGGGGCGGATCTTGTGAACGACCTCCTTGACAGAAGGAGCAGGCTCGGTGCCAGAATTGCGCTTCTGAGCATCCGAAATCTCATCAAGCTCGAAGCTGCCGATCGGGCGACCGCAATTCTCGTGAATAAGCTTGCTCAGTTCTGCGGTGCTCCACGATTGCATGGCCTCACGGATCAGGCAAGACAATCCAAGACGCTCGACGTAGACGTAGTCCATCTTCTCGTCACCTGAGAAGAGCTCGGCCATGACGACGAGATTGGGGCGGACACTTCTCGCCTCGTCAAGCATGTACTCGGCAAGGTGCAGGGGAGTAGAGTGGCAGTTGTCGATGCGGAAACCGTGGAAGTGCTTGGCCATGAGACGAGTGTACTCGGCCATGAAGTCCCAAAGGAAAGGGCTGTCCTTGGGGGAGTCACCGTAGCGCAGCTTGACGCAGTCACCCCAAGGGATAATCTCTCTGCAGAGGTATGCCTTGGACTTGGGACCGGCATTGTCCTTGAGCACATCAGCTGCCCAGACCCAGCCGTTGTTGGCCAGTGCCAGTTCGCCTTGATCGTGCTTCTTGGTCGTCTCATTGGTGGGAAGTCTGGTGAAGTACGACTCGATCATGGGGTTCTCAGGGGTGATGGGCTTGCCCTGCTGAGGACCGCCGTCGATACGCATGTATTTGGTGCGGCTGTAGACTTGCTCTTTGATGGTGGCAGTATCCAGGTTGTATTCGTCGTAGAAGGCAGAGTTGAGCTCGTCAAGGAAGTGGGTCATGGTGCCCATGGCGCTACGCTCGTCTCTGGTGCTGCCAGTCTTGGTGTCGTACTTGCCGAACAGTGATTGAAGAAGGGCGGCAGCGTGTTGAGGGTTGATTCTGCGACGGAATCTCTCACCCAGACGGTCAGTACCAGTGAGAGCGTACTGCTTGAGCCAATCAGTCTTCTGCTTTGAAGGCCAGCTATCAGTGCCAAGGAGGTCAGGAGTCTTTTCCGGGAACTCGACCTGGTTCTCCATCCACGCAGAGACAGCGGCCTGGGCGTCACGCTTGACGTCGATAACGTAGAACTCCCATAGCTTGATGGGGTCAATGACATCTTGCTTGAAGTTGGCCATAACACGGAGGAGGTCTTCGTTGTTGTTCAGGTGGGTAGGGAGACCACGGCCCTCGAGCTCGGAGCTGAACTTGAGAAGCTGGGTATCCAGCTCGAAGGCGGCCTGCAGCCAAGGGGCAGTCTTCATGTTGTAACCGGCGTCGGGATGCTCTTCTAGCCACTTGCTGTTGTTGGCCGTGTGGTTCCAGACGACATCGGTCAGGGACAGAAGGCCGTAATCCTTCTCCATCTTGGCAGTCAATGCCTCGATGTCCTTCTCACCATTGACGAAGATGGTCTTGTCGAAGGTGTGCTGGTCGTAGATGCTGTAGGGCGAGTTTGAGTCACCACGCATCATAAGCGGAGTGAAATGTACCATGTTGTAACCTCTCTCGCTCATGCCGTGCAAGTGCTTGTCCCAGTCTGATGTGTACTCGCCCATGAACTTGGACAAGCATGAGATGATGGACAAACTTTTCAGCGGCAGGGTGGAGCCTTGGACGGTCAAGCGAGGGCTGACATCGAGGTACCAGACCTTTGTCTGTGTAGGCTTGGGCACATCGCTCTTGCTTGTTGTGAGCTTGGGCAGAGGAGTGTAAGTGATGTAGTAGGAGAAGGGACCGGCGTGAGGGATCTCGATGTCAATCTCGATGTTGCGATTGAAGTCGGGAGTCAATCTGGGTAGATGGTTAGTGACGAGGACGAGCAGGGGACGTCGAAAGACTTACTTGTACTCGGTGTAGTTCTTGCGCACGAACTTCTGGCCCTTGGTCGGGATGTTCACCCAGAGACTGCCTTCACGGCAGATGGAGCTGGTGCCTTCAATGACGAAGCGGATCTTGTAGGCAGGATCGTTGGGCGGTGGCAAGTAGATGTACTCGCCGCTCACGTCCGGAGAGCCGTCATCTCTGAGCGGCAGAAGGTAAATGGCCTGCGTCTGTTGCAGAGTCGGAGCCATTGGCACGGTGATTAGGTGATGAGAGAAAAGCCAAAGGTGATGTTCGCGCAGTCAGAGACTCAAGTGCTAGAGGATGAAGGGCAATGGATAGTGCTAGTGAATAGCTGAGAGGGTGAATGCGAGGGGATGAATGCGTGATGATGAATGCAAGATGAAAGTCGATGCTGAAGGACTCGGGCGAGCAGCGAAAGTGATGTTGGGTGGAAGTGAATTAGGAGCAAGCGACGATAGACAAGCCAGCAGATGTTTACAGCTTGACCGTGCTTGCGTCGTGGAAGGATAGGCAGGAGCGACTCGAGTTGTATGTACACAGAGGAGAAAGTGCAGGCGCGTGGCAGAAGTTTGCTAGACTGTTACTCGGTACCTGATGATCTCGGCGATCGTCAATCGACCAGTTGCCTACTTTCCCATCCGGGACTCGATAGCTTCTGCTGCCAGCGCTGCCCACAAAAAGCCGCCAACGTCATCGTCCTATCCCGCATTTCGAGCTAACGCTATTTCGACACTTGCATCCTCAACCATCACCTGTGCTTCAGCGGCTCATCCACCATGAAGATATTTCGCTTGCTCATCCACTCTCCCGTTAGCGACTCTGTTTATATTGTTCCGTGTACTCGTGAAATCGACTGCCTATGGTGAAGCAGTGTTGCTGAGGCCCAGCGAACCGACTCAGACAAGGCTTCCTTTGACAGGTCTCTGCACGCTCTCCGCGGCCACGTCCTCAACACTGGGGACCTCATTTGACCCGAGCGGCTAGCTGCCGGTGCTGCGTGCTGTCTGTTTCCGAACACATGGAGGACCGAAGAAGCGCCAGTCATTTGCTGTGGAGAGAGAGGAGATCGAGAAAAATGGAGGCGGAGACGTCCGGATCGCGTTCAACAACATCTACTCGCAGTTCAAGCTTGGTATCGCCGCCGTTTAACGGCCCTATCGTCTACTTTGACCACTATCATCAACTGCTAGAGAAAGACATCACCATCTGTGCGGTGCAATGAATTGCCAACCAGGTACATCTTTGTAAGCCTCTATTGCAGCACAATTCGAAAAGAATCTCCAACAGTCCTCCGCGTCCATGCATCATGCTATCAAATTGCAAGATTTTGTATACTACATCAGCCTCCACTGAGAGCTATAAGGGTACGCACTCTCTTTGGACCAAGCCATCAAGTCATAAATGACTGTGCATTTTTATGGGCATCCTTCTGGCTCATCACGGACACTGGGGATGCCACGGCCACCCACCGGACCCGGGACACTGCATAGGAGAACTTTGGTCACTTCACGTTCACAAGAGCATTGGGGAATAGTTGCGGTGCAGCAGAATTGATTTCGATTCTAGTGTAGTCAGAGACAAGATTCGGGTCTTGTCAAAATAGACCAAGGGGGTGAGATCCTGTCGACAAGGAGGTCTCGAAGCATGGGTGATAGGCGATCAAGGAGAAGGGTACGATCCATGTCTCCTGTCAGGCTCAAATCACGATTGACTTCTTATTTGCTAGCCCAGGCGCGAAGAGGGGCTGCGAGGTCCTCATCGATCTTGTCCTTGACCTTGGCGGCGAGGGCCTCGGTGATGGTGTGCTTTACCTCACGAAGGTTGTTGACGAGGGTGCGCTCGCCCTCTCTGGTTACCTTAAAGGCAATCTCGTCTTCCAATTTCTTGCGGAAGTTGGTTCCCTCGAGGAGGTCCTCCTCGATCAAACTTTGCAGGTAGTAACCCGATGCGCCTTTGGCCAAGTGGAGGGCTTGGTTGATGGTCTCGTTGACCAGGTCGCGGATATATTGGAGAGTGGTTGGAGCGAGCATGTTGTGTTTTCTGGGTCTGTAAGTCTTTGAACAATAAGGGGTAGTCGTGATTTACATACTGGTCGTGGTTGCGTTGTGGTGTGGTTTCTGGAAGAGAAGGAGAGAGCGCAGGCCGCCCAGCGAATTTATACTCCTTCACGGGGTCGCTCGTCGCCAGCACGACCTTCCGGACAATTCGGTTGCATCACGACACGATGCGGGCCCGCTAGCTCGGGTTCGTCGATGCTGGTCGTTGTCGACAGTACCTGCTATCACTCTCACCTAGGGCCTCCTTTCAGTTCAAGGGGGAGCATCTCGAGCATCTCATGTGCCGTGGTCGACGGTTACTCGCTTACGCTGCGTGCCTTCGTTTCCGCTTCCTCACGATTCGTGGAATAGTCGTTCACAGTCGATGGCGGGTACCACGACCGACGAACTACGGGCTCACCCCGACCATCACTCAGGTTTGTTTGTCGTCCGACGACGACACTATAGTCAAAACACGGGTCCCCCTTCTCACCTGTCTTCTTCCATTTCATCACCAACACACGCGACCAACACATCACCAAGATGTGGCAACAAATCAGAGATCTTTTCCGCTCGTGCTTCGGCGAGCGCGACAGCATCGAGCAGCCTGTTAAGCCTCGTAATCCTACGAGACCTGCCCTCCATCGCTCCTCGTTCTCTTGATATCGCACCTCTACCACTCCTGTCACACCGACAGCATACATGAAGCAACGCAGTAGGTTTCACACAACGTCGCCTTCTCAGGGGTGATTTCAGGTGTTTTACGTGATCTGACATGTTGCGGTTTTAGGAACCTTTGCGCGCAATACAAAGATATGAGACACGACACGACCACCCCATCCCAACCTCCATACACGGTCAGTAAACCACCTATCAAAATGCACGAAGGTTTTGACTGACTCCGGCCAGGCCAAAGAGATGATCTCAGATATGGCGACTACTCAATGTTGCTATCAAGAAGAGCATTAATGACACTCAAGTCAACATAGCTTTCCCTACCCTTCAAGCCCTCAGGGTCAAAGTTACTGGCCTGATTCTCAAACCAATGCATTTTCTCCTTTTGCTCATCAGTCGGGTTCACGGCCCTGTAAGCGTTCTTGAGTTCCTCCCAGCCAGGCATGCTTCCAGCATCCTCGGCAATACCGTGACCATTTCCTTCAGTGCAGCGGAAAGGATCGTCAACTTTACCGCGTCCAATGATCTCGATTTCGTGACCCCAATTGTCACCAAAGTCATACATGTACTCCCACTCAGCATTCTTCCATTCCTTCTTGTTGAATTGTTCGCCGACGTAGACCTTGTCTGCCTTCTTTTCGGGGGTCTGGGAGTGCTTGCGGTCGTAAGAATGCAGTGAGTCAATCATCTTGTTGTCGTTGGGGTTGACGATTCTGATGAAGTTCTGGCGAGGGCCGAAGTCTCTCTGCTCGCCATTGTCTTGAGCCATACGACGTTGGATCAAAGCCATAATGTCCTCGACGGGACGCTCTTCGGCGGTAGGGTCGCGAGTGTTGGTGATGAAATGGAAGAAGACAGGTGAGAAGGGGGACCCGTGTTTTGACTATAGTGTCGTCGTCGGACGACAAACAAACCTGAGTGATGGTCGGGGTGAGCCCGTAGTTCGTCG
>Ga0115848_100614_pt1 | contig 14497 bp, 15 predicted proteins | sample InSIn3gowninarea_FD_83862 | JGI IMG/M metagenome (GOLD analysis project Ga0115848, IMG submission 83862) | reverse complement strand
TCATTTTTATATCCTTTTTATCATTAATGGGATGCAGCTCACAACATGATGAGACGATGACTTTATTAGATGAAAAAGTTGTAGAAGTTAAGGTCTCAGAATCAAAAGGGTTAGGTGGTATGAACGAGGATATTATATATTCGTTTAAGGATCAAAAATCTTTGAATATCTTTGAAACGGCTATTCGAACTGCAGTAGAGCAGCCGGGAGAGAAGGTTGTTTCTGAACCTGAGTATGATGTAATGGTTGAATATAAGTCATCTAACGGTGAATTCCCAACTCATGGTTTGCATTTATGGTTAGGAAAGGAAGATGAAGTAAGCACGTTCGTTTACATAGCAGATGATGTTGTGTATCATACTTCTCCTAAGATGACGAATAAGTTTAGAATGTTGTTAGTGGAGAGTGAATAAAGAATTATATGAATGGGATGAATGAAATGAGCAAAAACAAAGAGATAGTTGTAAGGTTTCATTTTGGTTTTCTGATTAGGCTTGCCTTCCATTGGAATTTAAAACATATTAATCAAGATTAATACTGGGAAGTTAGATAAGGGAGGATATGATTGTTTAAAATAATCATTTGCACCTTAAAAAGAGATGATCGGAAGTGATGTGCATGATGGATACTTTACTAGTCATCCATATTCTAACTGGTATTCTTTGTTTAATAACGGGTGTATTCGCCATGATTGCTAAAAAAAGAAGAGGAAAACATACGAGATTTGGACAAATTTATCATTTGTCCTACATCGGTGTATTTTTAACAGCTATTTTCATGTCTATAATAAACTGGGAAGAGAGCCAGTATCTATTCTACATTGCTTTGTTTTCTTATAGTTTAGCTTTAATGGGTTTCCTGTCTGTTAAAAAGAAGAAATCGAAAAAATGGTTATCGATACATTTAGGTGGAATGCTAGGTTCTTATATTGGAATAGTTACAGCAACGTTAGTAGTTAATATACATAAGATTCCATACTTAAATGAATTTCCTGTTCTTATTTTCTGGTTTTTACCGACCATCATTGGAACACCTTTTATAGTTATGGTAGGTAAGAAATATGGGCCAAAGCCTAGAAAAATGATCAAATAACTGAAACTTTTCTTCATGAAACCCGTAAGGATGGTAACAAGTATTATTCTGTAATAAAGGAGGAACGTCACTTGGTCTTATTTTTAGAACTGATATTTTTTCTAGCAATCGGATACTATATTTATCAATTTGTTCAAGTGTTATTTCGATTAGGTCATCACGTTGTTTTACCTATATCGGAAAAGGAACTATTAGGGATTCGAAAACATCCAGATAAGCTAATTTATCATCCAATATTTTCTCGGCAAAAAAGAGGAATTATTTTCTATTCTTGTTTGCTTCTTTTTATTGTTACCATGTTTTTCTTATTATTTTTTTTCCGAGAAGAAGATAGTATAAATTGGCTGTTAAATGTCATGTTTTTACTTCCTTTGACATACTCCGATGATATTTTGAATTTATTCGCAATCGTGGATGACGGCATATTATCAGGAAACCGGTTTATTTCCTGGAATAAAATAAAAGATGTTCAATTCATTCCGATTGATATGAATCATAGATTTTATGGATTTAATAAGGAAGTGAATAACGGGTATGAATTAAAGGTAAAGGGTAGGTTCAGATCAACAAGTTGTGTTGTCATGTCAGATGAAATGAAAGATAAGTTAACAGAAATAATTAGTGAAAAAGCTAATATACAGGTAAATGAAGCGATGAAAGAAGTATCTATAAAATGATGGAGAAGCTAGAAAAAAATATTAGTCTGAAAAAATCCGAACTATGATCAAAAATCTTCCATTAGAATTTGAGTTAGTTCGGATTTCTCTTTAAATACTGATATCCCATTCACGCAATGCGGATTCTAAATGTTAATCCACGTTATTTTTCGTTCTCCATAGTTGTTCAATAATGATGACTAAACCTGTTCCGACAATTAATCCGTTACCCATTACGTTTTGCACGATCATTGGTAAATCAGCAAATACTTCAGTTGGTAAGAACATAATTCCCATTCCGATTAAATAGGAGACCCCAAGTATAGTTATTTTTCTTGAGTCCAATTTTACTGATGTTAAATTTTTCACTGCTAACCCAACTAATTGAACGAAAGAGGCCATTATTGCTGCATTCGCAATCGGACCCGGAAGGCTAGATATAAGTGAAATGACCGGTGGGAAAAACGTAAAGATAATTAACAGTATCGTAGCGTAAACAAAAGGTTTCCTACGTTTTTGACCGGTTAAAGCCATAAAGCCAGAAGTAGTAGCTAATGGCACATTTGCGATTCCGGCAAACCCTCCAGCTAATCCATGACTAATACCAGAAAACATTGTTCCTTTGTTTATTTCTGTATTACTGTCTTTCGGTTGTCGACCTAGTATTTGATTGGCTGCCACAATGGAAGCAACTGTATTAGAAATAACAATGACTGCTGTAAAAAAGGCGATTGGAATTAGACTTATATCGAAAATTGGTGTTCCAAAGGCAAATAGTTCAGGGAATGAAAACCATGAGACATTTCCCGGATGGTTTTCTGTTCCGATAACTATGGCATAGCCTACCCAACCAATAACAATTCCAATGAAAACTGCATAACTGCTTAACCAACCTTTAGCGAAGGTTGATAATCCTAGAATGGTAAAGAAGGTAATAAATGCAAGGATTGCTTCTGTTAACTGAATGGTATTGGAATCCCCTTGTAGGCCTAACATCCCGCCCAAAAAGGTACCACTTAATTGAACCGTTAATAGTAGGAAAAAGGTACCTGTAACTAACGGTGTGAAAACAGGTAAGATTTTCTGTGCGAGTTTTAAGAAACCGAATAAAAATAAAAAGAGCCCTGTTAAGAGCATAAGGGTTTCTAATGAACGTAATGTATCGGCTAAAGAGTTTCCATTTTGTAACCCCGTTACGGCCATGACAGAAAAAATACTAATCCAAATTCCCGCTGGACCCTCCATAATTGGAAGTTTATGGCCAAATAAAACTTGAAGTAAAGAAGCAACGCCTATGGCAAAAAAGGAACGCTGCATTAACCCAGATACTTCGATAAAATCCATCTGGTAAATGGCTCCAATTACAATGGGCATAGCAACAGAGCTTGCAAGTAGGAAAACGAACCATTGAACGGTTTCCATGGTTGTGCTTGCAAAGTTAGATTTATTCAATTCAAACACTCCTATTTCTGTAAAGAAACTATTAATATAATATTTTATCATTAGTTTTCTATATTTGGAGAAAAAAGTATACGAACCATTTGATTCACGTTCCAAAATTAATCTTAATATGCCATAATTCTGCATAATTTGCTATAAAAAGAGTATGCTTTGTTTTCATTTTGCGTATTTAGTAGTATGATAAAATAGTAATGGAAAATTATATACGAAATGGAATTAGGTGTCTAATATAGACTTAAAGTGAGTGTTCAAAAAGGAGGATGAAAAGGACCGAGGTCGGCTAACTGCGCAACGTCCTTTTGCAACGCCGATACTAGCACGTCCTGTGCGTCGCAGTTCGAGGCGGCGTAGCTTTCGTTACCGGAACGTATGCAGTAAATACGTGAGGAACGGAAAAGCAAGCATTCGTGCGAAATGCGAAGTGTCATTTTCACCGGACTTTTTGAACAACCTCTTAAAAGGGAAGTTGGTGCAAACCCAACGCGGTCCCGCCACTGTAAATGGGAGCGAACTACAAATACCACTATACGTTATGTATGGGAAGGTGTAGTAAGCAATGATCATGAGCCAGGATACCTGCCTAATTCAACGCACTAGTACCTACGAGGATGGGAGGAAGGTGGTGACAGGATTATACTATCTGGAATTATCTGCATCTTTACGTTCATCTGTAGAGATGTTTTTTGTTTTACAAAAGTATTTAGCAGTTAGGAAAGCATAAAAGTCTTTTCCATCTGGGGATCCGATTACTCGCCCCACCGTAAAGATTTTCATGAGTGCAACTAAGGCATTCATCCAAAAGTATGGCGAATGCCAAGTTTTCTAAGGGGGATTTGTAAAGAATGAAAAAGTTAATGTCGCTTTTATTTTTAATGTTTTTCGCAATTGGGATTATCGCTGGTTGTGGTAGTGAAGAACCAAAAGATGCAAACACTGATAATAATGCTGAAAATACAGAACAAGCGGAACAAGCAGGAGATCAAGCATTCCCAGTAACCATTACGGATGCAACAGATCAAGAAGTAACGATTGAGAAAGAGCCTGAAAAAATCGTTTCTCTAATTCCAAGTAATACAGAAATTGCCTTTGCATTAGGTTTAGGTGATAAGGTAGTTGGAGTATCTGACAACGATAACTATCCGGAAGAAGTTGCGGATATTGAAAAAATTGGTGGAATGGAATTTAATATTGAAAAAATTATATCTTTAGAGCCTGATTTAGTATTAGCGCATGCTTCTAGTATGGGAAGTTCTGAAGAGGGATTTCAACAATTAAGAGATTCTGGTATCCCAGTTCTTGTTGTAAATGATGCAACAAATTTCAATCAAGTATATGATACGATTCAAATGATTGGTCAAGTAACTGGTACCGAGGAAGAAGCGGAAACAATCATAACCGATATGAAGAATGAATTTGATGATATTCAAGCAAAAGCAGAAGAAGTGGCAGATAAGAAATCTGTTATTTTTGAAATTTCCCCTGCGCCAGAAATTTATGTAGGCGGAAAAAATACATTTATGGATGAGATATTAGCCACAATAAATGCAGATAACGCTATAGAGGAGGAAGGTTGGCCTAAAGTAGATGAAGAAACATTGTTAGGCTATAATCCTGATGTCATCATTACGACGTATGGTGAGTATACAGAAGATGCTATAGACCAAGTGAAGGAAAGAAAAGGTTGGGAAGATGTCACTGCAGTTAAGGAAGACCAAGTATTTGATGTCCAAACTGATCTTGTAAGTCGTCCAGGCCCAAGACTTGTTGAAGGAGTTAAAGAAGTTGCGAAAGCAGTTTACCCTGAAATATTTAGCGAAGAATAAGATTCTTGCCTATACATTAGCAACTATATTTACGATTCTTTCTTTATTATTGGGGATATCTATCGGTACGGTTTCTGTACCAATAGTAGACATCGTTCAAATTATTGGTGCAGAAATCTTTCATTATTCTATTGATCATATTGACCCGATGTATCAAAGTATTGTATTAAATATTCGATTGCCAAGAGTCATCTTAGCAGGACTTGTTGGGGCGGCACTAGCCATTGCTGGTGCTGCCTTTCAAGGTCTACTTAGAAACCCATTAGCAGATCCTTATACATTAGGGGTTTCTTCAGGTGCCTCAGTGGGTGCAGTTGTCACCATCTTTTTTGGTATTTCCCTGCCATATATTGGAGCATTCACCTTACCATTTTTAAGCGTTGTTTTTGCCTTTATTACTATTTTTCTCGTTTTAACATTTGCTCGTAAAATTGATCGTTCGATGAGAGTGGAAACGATTATATTAACAGGTGTTATTTTTAGTTCCTTTTTAGGTGCCTTTATTTCGCTCATGATATCACTCACTGGTAATGAATTAAAGCAAATTATTGGCTGGCTTTTAGGGAGTGTCTCCATGCGGGGATGGGATTATATTAAAATTATTTTGCCATTTTTTGTACTAGGTTCTGTGTTATTAATGGCGAATGGTAGAGAATTAAATGCGATGTCATTCGGTGAGGATCGAGCACAATATCTAGGGGTAGATGTAAAGAAAAGAAAACTAGTAATTTTAACGGCTGGATCGATTTTAACAGGAGCAGCAGTTGCCGTATCAGGAACAATTGGTTTTGTAGGGTTAGTCATTCCACATTTAACTCGGAGCTTATGGGGACCTGATCATACGCATTTACTTCCATTATCCATGTTAACAGGAAGCGGCTTTCTAATTTTGACAGATTTGATTGCAAGGACCATCATTTCCCCGACGGAATTACCAATAGGGGTCATAACAGCATTAATTGGCGCTCCAGCGTTTGCCATGATTTTAATCAAACGACGTGTTCAAAAAGGAGGATGAAAAGGACCGAGTAGTTCGAGGCGGCTTAGCTTTGAGGAACGGAACGTATGCAGTTAATACGTGAGTACCGGAAAAGCAAGCCAACGAAGAAATGCGAAGTGTCATTTTCACCGGACTTTTTGAACAACTTCTCAAACGGAGACAACGATAGAAAGAAGGGTTACAATGCTTGAAGTACAGCAAATATCAGGTGGATATTCGAGTGAATCGGTTTTAAAAGATATATCTTTTCATGTTGCTAAAGGGGAGCTCTTTGGCATCTTAGGACCGAATGGAAGTGGGAAAACGACTTTACTTAAAATGATTAGTGGATTACTACCTTTTAAAGAAGGTAGTATTTTTATAAAGGATAAGAAACTATCACAGTATTCGCAAAAGGAATTGGCTAAAATTGTTGCTGTTCTTCCACAGCATTCTGAACATGCCTTTTCTTATACGGTTAAAGAGACAGTTTCTCTAGGGCGCTATGCACACCAAAGTGGTTTTCTTCAAATGTGGACAGAGACCGATGAGAAAATTGTTCAAGAAGTAATGAAGCAAACAGGGGTAGATGTTTTGCAAAATAAAAATCTCGGGCAACTTTCAGGGGGGGAGCGTCAAAGGGTCAATCTTGCTCAGGCTCTTGCGCAAGAACCGGAAATTTTATTATTAGATGAGCCGACGAACCATCTAGACCTTTCTTATCAAAAAGAATTATTAGATATTTTGAAAACATGGACAAGGGATGGAATGCTTACGGTTATTTCCATTTTCCACGATTTAAATCTAGCTGGGCTTTATTGTGATCGTCTTTTGCTGCTTGAAAAAGGGATGATTAATATTCAGAATAAGACAAATGAAGTGTTGAAAGAGGATCGAATCCAAGAAGTGTATCAAACAGATATTAAAAAATTCGCCCACCCAAGAGTACCAGCTCCACAAATTACATTACTCCCTAAATGGGAAAAGGAAGAAGTAGAAGCAGTGAACATTACTGCTGACATGCTACAACATCGTAAACATCATATAGTACTCCGGTCACCAATTCCCCTAAAAACCATGTCATCTGGTGTAGTTGGATCAGGATTAGGATGGAATCAGACATTTGTTAATCGTCATGTGGACAAAGGTTACAGTTGTAGTAATCACCGAGAAGAAATGATGAATTATTTACGTGAAAAAGGTTTTGATCCGCTTGAAACAGTAGGGATGATGACTGCTGTTGTTTTAGATGACGTGTCTTATAAATGGATGGAACACGGTGGGCTATCCATTTTTGTCGTTGTCACTGCTGGTGTTGGTAATGCGGTGGATGCTACACATAGTGAAAGCCATTCATCCGAGTTTATTCCTGGAACGATTAATACATGGATTTTTATTAACGCAAAAATAACGGAAGAAGCCTTTATTCAAGGGATGGTAACGGCAACGGAAGCAAAGGTTAGGGCCCTTAAGGATCAAAAAGTAATCGATTCTGTTACGGGAACCTATGCAACCGGAACGTCCACAGATAGTATTTTAATAGCTGCAACCCAAAGAGGGGAACAGCATGACTTTGCAGGTACCATCACCGCATTAGGTAAGTTAATTAGTAAAGCAGTTTATTGGTGTACAAGAGAATCTATTCAAAAAAGTCAAAAGAGGAAATAGGAATGATTGTGTATCATTTGATAGCCATAACATTAGCAATTCTTATCGATTCCATTATAGGTGATCCACCCTCATGGCCACATCCTGTGAAATGGATGGGAAGTGGAATTTCTAGAATGGAGAAGAAATGGAACCGGGGGAAGTCACGAAAATTAAAAGGAATCATCATGGTATTAATGATGATAACAGTGACTTTCTTTATAACGTTTCTACTAGTTTGGGGCTTCTATCATATTCACGTTATTGCCGGTATTTTGTTAGAAAGTATTCTTATTTCCACAACAATTGCTCGAAAGGGGTTGAAAGATGCGGCTTTAGAAGTCTATGTACCTCTTAAAATGGGCAATTTTAAGGAAGCAAGATTAAAATTATCGTACATTGTTGGTAGAGACACGGAAACTTTGGGAGAAGAAGAAATGGTTAGAGGTACCGTGGAGACGGTAGCAGAAAACATAAGTGATGGGGTGACTGCACCATTGTTCTGGGCATTAATTGGCGGTGCACCACTCGCTCTAGTTTACCGTGCTATCAATACATGTGATTCTATGGTAGGTTATAAAAATGAAAAATACGGGGAGTTCGGTTGGGCGTCAGCAAAACTAGATGATGTGGTAAATTGGATACCAAGTCGGTTGACCGGTTTTCTTATATTGATTGCTCACCAACCAGCACATATGAAAGTAACAAAAGCATGGGAAATACTATTTCGTGATTCAAGAAAACACCCAAGTCCAAATAGTGGATGGCTTGAGGCCTCGGTAGCTGCGTTATTGGGTGTGCAACTTGGCGGCATCAATTATTATAAGGGTGTCATTTCTAATAGAGCGAAAATGGGAGAGCCGATTATCCCTTTGCATAAAGATCATATTATAGAAACCAATAAAATCTTAACTCGAACGACTATTGTTTTTTTAGTTGTTTTATGGATTGGAGGGGGCGTCATTGAACTTACCGCAACATGGTTCTAATCCCCAATATGTATATCAAGAAATGGGAATAGAAAAACCGGATCAAATCATGGATTTAAGCGCAAATATTAATCCGTTAGGTCCACCTAAGCATTTGGAGCAAAATTGGATGAGTTTTTTTCAAAAGATTAATGATTACCCAGATCCTTACTCTCTTTCATTGAAGACGATGATTTCGGAAAAAAATGAGATAAATATGGACTCCGTTTTAATAGGAAATGGCGGAGCTGAATTGATTTCTCTAGTGGGTAGATTGTTATTGGAAAAAAACGTTCTTATTACCGAGCCAGGATTTTCTGAATATGAAAAGGCTTGTCAGGCCAATGATTGTCGAATTTATTACCACTACTTAAAAGAGCCTCATTGGGAATTACATATCCATGAAATAAAGGAAAAGCTAGAGGCAATAGATGCTGTATTCTTATGTAATCCGACGAACCCAACTGGTGTTTTTTATTCTTATGACACCATTGTCCAATTATTAGAAGAATGCAAGAAGGCGAATGCGTTACTTATAGTCGATGAGGCATTTTACGATTTTGTGGAGGAATATACTCCAATTGCGGCTCTGATTAATGATTATAAAAATTTAGTCATTCTTCGCTCCATGACAAAAATGTTTGCCATTCCGGGCCTGAGATTAGGATATATGATGGCTCATCCATCGGTTGTGGAGGAAATATCGGTTTACCAATCCCACTGGAATGTTAATGCATTAGCGATGACAGCAGGGGAATTATGTTTACAAGACGAATCATTTGTACATAGAACGGTTCAGTATATAAAGAAAGAGCGAACAAGACTATTTGCGTTTTTTGACAAGGAAAGCTTTGTATATTCACCTTCTAAGGTTAACTTTTATTTATTGAAAGAACCGAAGAAGGATTATATGGGGGAATTATTTGCTTACCTTTTAAAAAAGGGGATTGTACCTAGACATACATGCAATTTTCCTGGAATAGAGGGAAAATGGCTAAGATTTGCGATTAAAAGTATAGAGGAAAATAATCAACTTATGGAGGCGCTAAAAGAATGGAAACAACAACTTCCATAACGTTTATTACCGGTGGCGTTCGAAGTGGCAAAAGCAGTTTTGCAGAAAGAATAGCCATTCAAAAGGCAGAGGAAATAGGCGGTTCCTTACATTATATCGCTACCGGTAGAGCAACAGATTCTGAAATGAGACTAAGAATTAAACGACATCAGGAAGATAGAAATAAAAGTGGTCATTCATGGAAAACGTGGGAAAAGGAAACAAATATTTCAACCCTTGCTACAGAATTTGATAAGAAAGATGTCATTTTATTAGATTGTTTGACGACGATGTTATCGAATGAATTATTTGCTCATGAAGGTGATTGGATGAAGCAGCGTTTGGAGAAAAAAGAGGTTTTCCAAAGAATTTGGCAAGGGATAAAGGAAATAGCAGATTATAGCAATCAAGTGATCCTTGTTAGTAATGAAGTATTAAATGAGCCTATCCCTCCCAATGAATTATTGATGACCTATAGTGAACTACTCGGGAAATTACATCAAAAAATAGTTCGTTACGCAGAAAAGGCTTATTTAGTAGAAGCAGGGGTACCTTTACTAATGAAAATGCATGTTCAAAAAGGAGGATAATTACGGACTTTTAAACAACTGTTGAAAGGAGAAAAGTATGAAAGGAATCATGATACAGGGAACCGCTTCGGATGTTGGAAAAAGCCTCATCACCACTGCTCTCTGTCGTTTGTTTGTGCAAGAAGGTTTGAAAGTTGCACCATTTAAGTCCCAAAACATGTCTAATTATTCCTATATTCTTCCGGATGGAAAGGAAATAGGACTTGCTCAAGGTGTTCAAGCAGAGGCTGCAAGGACAGAGGCTTCCATTTGGATGAATCCAATATTATTAAAACCTAACTCTGATACACAATCAGAAATCATATTACTTGGAGAAACAGTAGAAACACTTTCCGGAAAGGATTACCGAAATCAATTTTATGATAGGGGATTAGAAGCGGTTCGAACCTCTTTAAGCCATTTACAAGGGGAATTTGATGTTGTCGTAATTGAAGGTGCAGGAAGTCCGGTGGAAATAAACTTGAATGATCGAGAATTAGTTAATATGAAGATTGCGGAATTAGCTGATGTCCCCGTACTTTTAATAGCAGACATTGAACGTGGTGGAGTCTTTGCTAATATTGTAGGAACATTAGAGCTACTTTCCCCTATGGAAAGGAAACGTATACAAGGGATTATGATTAATAAATTTCGCGGGGACATTTCACTTTTTGAAGATGGTGTACAATGGTTAGAAGAGAAGACTGGGGTTCCCGTTCTTGGTGTCCTTCCATACATGATGGATCATGGCATTCCTAAAGAAGATTCATTAGCTTCACAAAGGCTGGACCAAGCGGTGCGGGTTAAGGAAGAACAATATGATTCTCTAGCATTCGAAGTAAAAAGACATCTTAATTGGGAAAAAGTAAAAGACATTTTGAACGGATGGAACGGGGAATGAGGAAATTTATTACAGGTTTTCTTATAACGATTCAATTTTTAACAGCTCTCCCAATAAAGAAATCATTACCGATGGAGAAGGATTATATGGAAAAAAGTATTCAGTCCTTCCCATTGCTAGGGTTATTTCAAGGAATCCTTTATAGTGCTCTATTATATTTTATTTTGGAATGGACTCCTTTTTCAACATTAGCAATTGCCTTTATTATTTGGCTTGCTACCATCCTCATCACTGGTGGTATTCATTTAGATGGTTGGATGGACATGAGTGATGCCTATTTCTCTTATCAAGATAAAGAAAAAAGACTAGAGATAATGAAAGATCCAAGGACTGGTGCATTTGGAGTCATGTCTCTACTAGTTTTACTAAGCAGTCGACTTTTATTTATTTATGAAGTGATCCAATTTGCAAAGCTATACACATTCCTTCTCATCATTCTTATTCCTTTTCTAAGTAAAATAGTGATGGGATTGGTGTTACTGCTTATTCCAGCAGCGAAGAAGGAAGGTTTGGCTTCTTTTTTTAAAAATGCGGCAAAGAAAAATACATTATATATATATCCCATTTATATCATTGTCTTATTTGCACTTATATGTATGATTGATCTTACGTTTATTCTCCCGGTACTTTTATTTGTCCTAGTTACGGTGGGATGTTATTTCTTTATTCGCCAAAAGACAGTAAAACATTTTGGGGGAATTACAGGTGATATTCTTGGTGCTTCAGGAGAAGGGACTGAAAATATATTATGGATGACGTTGTGGCTATTACATTATTTCGCCATGGTTTAACGGAAGAAAATAAGCGACAAGCTTACGTAGGTTGGACCGATTCCGTGCTAACAGAAGAAGCGAGACTGGCACTATCTTCCATTAGACTTCAGGCAAAGGACTATGATTTATTTATTTCCAGTGACCTTAATCGTTGTGTAACTACCATGAATCTATTATTTCCAAACATAAAGCCTATCAAATTAGCCGAATTAAGAGAAATGAATTTTGGTATCTTTGAAGGGAAAACATATGCGGATTTAAAGGATGACATGAATTATCAGCGATGGATAAATCAACCGTTTAAGGAAGTCATTCCTGGTGGGGAGTCATTTCAATGGTTTACATATAGAGTGGATAAAGGATGGAATCGAGTTGTGGACATGATATTCAGAAATCATGCTAAAAATGTATTTATCGTTACACATGGTGGGGTCATTCGATATTTACTGACTCGTTATAGTGAAGAAAAGAAGGAATTTTGGGATTGGAAAATAGAACATGGGACCGGATATGTTTTGAAGTTTCGTAAAACAGATTTAAGGAGGGGAGAACCATGCATTTCGTTACAGGAGGTGCCTTTAACGGGAAAAAGGCTTGGGTAAAAGATAATTATGCTTGCGCTAAATGGATATCCTTCTATGATGGAGACAAGTTACCAAAGACTTTGGAAAATTCTTCTAGCCAACGTATTGTGTTTGAAGGAGTGGAACGTTGGACAAAAGAAAGCTTGGAGAAAATGACTATCGATGAAGCCCGAGCGCATTTAAGAAATTGTCTTGATCAATGGTTGGAATGGGAAAATGCTAAGGCCAATAGAAGCATGATTATAATTGGAGCAGACATCATGAAGGGAATCGTTCCAATGCAAAAGGAAGAAAGAGATTGGCGTGATTTGACAGGTTGGTTTTATCAAGATTTAGCGAGAAGAAGTAAACGGGTGGATGTTATTTGGTATGGAATAAATCAAACTATTAAAATGGGGGAGTGAGGGAAATGAATATAAGAAAAATGAGCTTAATTGCCTTATTTATTGCCCTATCTGTTATCGGAGCGGCTATTAAAATCCCCGCTATTATCGGAAGTATTGCATTAGATGTCTTTCCCGCGATACTTGCCGGAGCATTTTTTGGAGCGGTACCAGGGGCAATAGTAGGTGGTTTTGGTCATATGGTATCCGCACTTATTGGAGGAATGCCTCTTGGTCCCCTTCACTTTATCGTGGCAATTAGCATGGCTTTGCTCATTTATATATTCGCCAAATTGTTTCAACATGGGAAAAGAACATTGGCATATATCGTATTCGTTCTAGGTAATACATTCATTGCTCCATTACCTTTTATATTTATTCTTGATATAGCATTCTACATCGCATTAGTCCCTTCCTTATTTGTCGGATCTTTATTGAATGTCCTAATTGCCTGGTTGATGATTCCACGCTTAGTTACTGTTTTTCAAGGGGCATATCAGAGAGGAGAAGCGAAGGGATGAGAGATGCGCTAATTATTCCGTTTAATGAACAAGAAGAATTAGTTATGACGACTGACAATAGTGGTGCAATCGGATTAAAAGAAGCGGATGCTGTAAAAGTTCCATACGAAATCGTAAGTTACTATTCTTTTCGCGTCGCTATAGTAGAAGCCTTATCCTCAGGTGCAATACCAGTCTCCATCGTCCTGCAAAACTTTTGTGGGGACGAAGCATGGAGTAATTTAAACACTGGAATTCAGAGAGGATTAGCTGAACTTGGAATGGAAAATATTACACTAATGGGAAGTACGGAAAGTAATTTTTCTTTAAGTCAATCTGCAATTGGAGTTACCATTATTAGTAAGAGGCAAATCTTGAGTGAAATGAACATGAAGACTTCCGATTCCAATCGTGTTGCTTTAATCGGTTTGCCATTAGTTGGTGAAGAAGTTATAACACAAGAAGATGATGTTGTTCCCCTTTCTGTAGTGAAAGATATTTGCAGAATGAGAGATGTCCAAGTTTGGCCTGTTGGTTCAAAGGGAGTATTGCATGAATTAAGAAGAATGGTACCTTCCTTAGATAATGGCATGGTAAAAAATTGCACTAAACTAGATTTAGAAAAGTCAGGTGGGCCATCTACATCTATTTTAGTGAAGTACTCTAAGGGGAAGGAATCCGAATTACGAAAGGTAGCAGATAAGAATTTCCATAGGCTTTGGGAGGGAGAAGTTTGAAGTTATTTGTTGTAAGACATGGTGAAACAGAATGGAACGCACAAAAGAGATTACAAGGACATTTAGATTCCCCTTTAACAGTTAATGGAATCCATCATGCAGAATTATTGAGTAAGAGACTTAAATCTACTTGTTTTGCTTCCATTATTTCTAGTCCAAGTGAAAGGGCTATGCACACTGCTAGAATAATAAGAGGAAACCAAACGCTTGCGATTGAAACGGATAAGCGGTTGAAAGAAATAAATCTAGGAAGTTGGCAAGGGAAAACGTTTGGTATCCAATTTACCACATCATCTAGTTTTGCTGACGCCCAACCGAACTCCCCGTATTTTTCATTTTTATAACCTACCATAGAATCACATGTATTGAT